>Ga0209987_10000207_pt1 | contig 29045 bp, 26 predicted proteins | sample N074metaG_FD_182134 | JGI IMG/M metagenome (GOLD analysis project Ga0209987, IMG submission 182134) | Deep subsurface microbial communities from Kermadec Trench to uncover new lineages of life (NeLLi) - N074 metaG (SPAdes) (version 2) | ecosystem: Environmental > Aquatic > Marine > Ocean trench...
TCCGAGTCTGTACATGCCAAAGAAGCCCTCGTTCTCGAGGCTGTTAACCTGGTATTTCGCGTACAGACTCACGGGAATGAACATGCCTTCCTGAACATTTGGCGTCACCAGCGGTTGCCCAGGATCAGAGAGGTCGACGTAACTGACCGAAGGCGAACGAAAGACGTTGTCGTCGATGCCGACGCCGACGCGGGCCCTTAGATCGAAATTGGTAAATTGTCGCTCGCGCTCCCGGATTGCGACGGGCACTTCGATCGGATCTGCAATCGCGAGCTCGCGGCTTAGCTGCGTAATCGCCCGCCGTGCCAGGCGGCTGATATCTTCTCGCTGCTGTTGGTCCCTGGCCCGGCGAAACCAGCGCAAGGCCTCCTCGATATCACCTTGTGCATAGCTATTCAGGCCGAGATTGTAATGTGAAATTGCTTGCAACGCCCGGTAGCGGCTAGCCTCGATGAGTGATTGCCGGGCTCGCGCATATTGCTGCGCCTTGTAGTGCGCGACACCGCTATTGTAGTGTAGCAGCGGCGTATCCATGCCGGCCTCGCTGGCCTGCTCGTAACGCAACAATGCAGCCCAGTACAGGTCGTCCCTGAACAGGCGATTGCCATCAGCAAACAATTCGCTCGCGGTTGCCGCCGCAGCGTTTTGCGACAGCCCCAGGCACAGCGCTGCCATGGTGAGTGCGATGGCGGCCGCACGGCCGCATGATCTGTGTGCTTGTGGCAGAATTTCAGGACTCCTGCGGGGACATCAGCCCGCCAAACTCAGGAACAAAAGCCAATGATGAAAAATTCTCATTAATTGGCCCGCAACACTGTGACGTGGTGCAGAAAAATCCCCCTGCGTCGCAAAACGAGGGGGATATTCTGCTGAAATACAGTCTGTAGGAGCGGATTTATCCGCGAACCGGGATCGCGTCATCATCGGCACTGTCGACGTTTGCTATCTCATCGTTGATGTCGCCATCCAGATCCGAATCTGCGGCGTCATGATCTTCCTCACCGTCCATCTCCTCGTCGTGCTCATCGTGGTCGATGTCGTCGCCCTCGTCGAAGTCGCTTTCGTCTTCCGAGTGCTCTTCGTCCTCGTCGGATTCGAAATCCTCGTCGTGTGCGAAGTCGTCATCGGAGTCTTCGCCACCGAAGTCATCGTGGGAATCACCTTCGTCGTTCACGTCCTCATCAGACTCAGGATCCGATTCACCATCGGACTCGCCATCACGATCGGGCACATCGTCACCGTCGTCATGATGCCCGTCGAGCCCGTCGTCTTCGGGTCCCTGCATGACAATCACCTGGCCGTCGATGTCGGCAATGCTGTCAAGCACCTCCATCGTTACGTCCAGTTCGTCGATGTCAGCCAAAGCTGCTGCCGGGAACAGCGCAAAGCAGCTCAAGGCAATGCCGGCTAAAAAAATCTTCAGTTGTTTCATCACAATTACTCCCTTTGCTGCTTCGGTACTTCCAAAGCTCCCTTGACTACGAAATTATGCTCACCTGGACGCGGAACGTCCTGTCGTCGCCCTCATGTCGCAAGGTGGCCATCAGCTCTCCGCCCTCCGGCGAAGTCGCGATGAGTGTTAAGGGCAATATGTTCTTGCCCTCAGCAAGACTGGTTATCCAGGTAATTTCCCGCTGACCGGCAAATCCCACTACCTCGACGCCCTGTGGCAGGACCACAGTCATCGTTGCATTGGCAAGCGTGGTTGCCGATGAGAAAACCAGGTTTAGTGTGCGCGGCTCCTCGAGCGTCATCACGATCGACGGCATTGCCGGCGCCACGATTTCAGGTGTCTTCAGGAACATGCCGCCGAGCATCCAGAGCACCAGGCCGGCGGCGATAATGCCGCCTGCACCCGTCATAATCCAGCGATTGCGCTGGCGACGAATTCCGGTCTGCGCTGCTCTTGCAAGTGCACGATCAAAAAAAGTCGCATCGGGGCGTGGCATGCTGGATTTTCCGTAAGCCTTCAATGATGCGCGCAATCCTTGCGCGCGCGCGAGCACCTGATGGCAGTCATTGCAGTTCTCGATGTGTGCACCAAGCGTCGCCGACTCCGCCCGATCCATAAGGCCATCTACATAATCGTCGAGCTTTTCTTTCAGTTGGGTGCAGGTCATGGTTTTCTTCCTGGTTATGGCTTTACACGCTCAAGGCCGGGAATTGGTTCCATCCGTGCCGAGAGCCTTGCGCAGACGGGCCCGGGCGCGGTGCAGGCGGGACTTGATCGTGCCGACCGGATCGCCCGTAATTTGATGAATTTCCGCGAGTTTATAATCTTCGATGTCGTGCAGGAGGATCACCAGGCGGTGCTCGTCACTGAGGGTGGCAAGCGCGTGGCCGAGCCGCATTATGTCATCCAGCCGCTCGGCATCACGCACCGGATCCAGGTCTCCGGGCAGCGAATCCAGGCTCTGGCCGCGGAGCTGACTCTCTTCGACGCAGACCAGGCGGGCCCGCCTGATACGCCGCCTGTTGTCGATGAAGTGGTTGTACATGACCCGGCACAGCCAGGGACCAGGCTCCCTTACGTCAAGCAGATTATCGAGCCGCGCAAAGGCCTTGACCAAAACATCCTGGAAGAGATCCTCCGCTTCCGGTTTCGAGCCGGCAAGTCTAAAGCTAAGACGGTACAGCCGGTCAAGATGCGGCCGCAGCAAAGTGTCAAAGCTTGCGCGCTGGTTTTGCTCGAGTGAACTCATGCTGGCCGAGTCTAGTTACCGGCAGCCATTGCACAAGGTAGTAAACCCAAAACTGAGAAGCCGGTTCGCCCCGATGTCAGGCAGAATGCCAACCTGTCGTAGGAGCCCGCCCTAGCGGGCGATAAGCATCTAGAACGGCAAGCGCAAGATGAAGTAATGATCTACGAGCAACGCGCTAAACAGGAGCATGATGTCAGGCAGAATGCCAACCTGTCGTAGGAGCCCGCCCTAGCGGGCGATAAGCATCTAGATCGGCAAGCGCAAGATGAAGTAATGATCTACGAGCAATGCAGCGAACAGGAGCATCAGGTAGTTGATCGAGTAGCGGAAAACCCGCATCGGTAAATCGATGCCCTCATCGGACCTGAGGCGAATCGCGTAATACAGAAAATAACCACCCAGGCTGAGTGCGGCGACGAGATAAATCAGGCCGCTCATACCGGACAGGTAGGGCAGAATCGTCACGAGTACGAGCAGGGTGGTGTAAAACAAAATATATTTGCGTGTGACCTCGTTACCGTGCGTCACCGGTAGCATAGGAATGCCAGCTTTCTCGTATTCATCTTTCTTCGCGATGGCAAGCGCCCAGAAGTGGGGTGGCGTCCAGACAAAAATTATCAGGAAAAGCAGCAGCGCGTCGCTGTGGATTTCGCCAGTGACTGCGGTCCAGCCCAGTAGCGGTGGCGTGGCCCCGGCCGCTCCGCCAATGACAATATTCTGTGGCGTCGCGCGTTTCAGGTACACAGTGTAGATAACCGCATATCCGATCAGGGATGCGAACGTTAGCATTGCTGTCAATGGATTGACGATGAACCAAAGCATCGGCATGGACACGATGCAAAGCGTTGTTGCAAACGCCAGTGCTTGAGTCTCGGATAGTCTTCCCTGCGGCAACGGCCGGTTCTTTGTTCGGGGCATGTTGATGTCAATTCGCGCGTCGAGCACGTGATTAACGACAGCTCCGGATGATGCAGCCATGCCGATGCCCAGCGTACCGAACACCAGGGCAACAGCGCCGGGCCAGCCGGGCACCGCCAGGATCATGCCGACGGCAGCGGTAAATATGATGAGCATGACGACCCTGGGCTTGGTCAGCTCATAGTAATCACGCCAGTCTGCGGTTTGTCGTATTGTACTAACGCTCAAATTTCTACCCTGTTCGGTCCAACGTCCGGTAAAAAAACACGTAATCAGGTTGCCGGGAGGATTGGTCAGGCCAATGCCCCAGGTTCTGAGTAGCGTGGCGGCCTCTGTGTGTCAGTCGACTGAAAGGCCCGTTATCTGAAATCGTTATCAGGCCTCGATACGGATCCTCGGGGAATACTGTATCGGGCTGCGAATCTTCGTGCAAGAACACCCACAGGAACCGCCTCATCTACGCCATTTGCGCATTCGCCAAAACAACATTCCAAAAACCGCTGCGGCCATTGCAAACCACTGAAAAGCGTAGCCGTAATGCATCCTCGACCCGCTTTCACGCGGTCGCCAGCGGCGCACAAAACCATCGTCGTCGTCCGGGCTCAGCAACAGGACGAATGGAAGCAGCTCCTGGCCAAGCTCGGCAGAGACGTCGTCGAGTGTCGGGTAAATTGCTGTCTTCGGCCAGTCGCCTGCGCCCTCGAACGCAGTACCCGGCCGAATGCCAACCCTGGGCAAATGACCGACGCGCCCGCGAATGATTCGCCTGGCGTCGCCTGTGCTGAGATCAGGATCGACTTCATGCGCACCGGGCCGCGCGATCCAGCCGCGATTCACAATCAGTAGCGGCTGGTTGGCCGCATAGCGAAATGCGGAAATCGCGTAATAACCGATACGGCTGTCCACGAACATATTGTCGATCAGTACCTGCCGCTGGTCGAGGTAGTGACCGTAGGCTTCGATATTCTGAAATTCCGAAACAGGCATGTTGCCCGTCAAGCGGGCATACGGCGCGTCATTCTCGAACAGGGCCTGCAGCCGGTTTTTCTCAGCCGCGCGATCGAGTTGCCAAAGGCCGAGTGAAACAAACAACGCGATTAGGCCCAGTGCGGCAAGCGGCGGAAATATCCGCCGGAAATGTTCGTTCCTGATGAACTCCTCGATCACGCTTACCTTTTAAATCAATTGGCGGCTGCAGGGTACCTCTAATTGCCTCGGTTGCAGCTGTTCCAGGGTGTCAGACCCGCTGTCGACGCGTTATCTGCGAGGGATCGACACGGAACTCGCCATCCGGCAGGCGCGGGCCGCCACCCCAGGCGTGGCCGTACACAAGCTCCAGCCTGAGTGACAGCTCATGGTCGGCCATGCGCGCCGCAAGCAGTTTGTCCATCGCCTTGAAGCTGTTTTTACCAGTCAGCGTCTGCCGTCTGCCGCGCAGGCAATTGCGGGCGCCGGCGCTGGTCAGGTCCCGATACAGGGCATCGGTATTGCGATAGGTGACCGTCAGGTGGTCGATGTCCAGCACCGGATCCCGGAGGCCGGCTGTTACGAGTGCGTCGCCAATGTCATGCATGTCCGGGTATGCATTAACGTGCCAGTGGTCATCGATCGAATGCCATGCTTCGCGGATCTCGGACAAACTGTCGGGACCGAAAGTCGCAAACGCAAACAGACCGCCTGCGGGCAGCAGGCGGGCGATTTCTGAAAAGCAGGCAGGGAGGTCATCCATCCACGGCAACAGCATGTTTGCGAACACGAGATCGATGCTCCCGTCTTTCAGCGGAATACGGAATGCATCACTCTGCAATATGGACGGTTTCGTGAACAGAGATCGCCTCTGTTTTGCGCGCTGCAACATAGCGAACGAGGCATCCAGGCTGATAACGCGGCTACGTCGAAATCGATGAGCCAGTTGCTTGCTGCCGCTTCCGGTCGCGCAACCGAGATCGAGGATGTGGCGCGGTCTGATTACCACGGCTGTCAGGCGTTGCAGTAATTCATCGCAAGTCACCCGATGAATAAAATCCGCTTGATTAAAACCGGCTGCGATACGGTCAAATCTTCGCCGCACATCACGAAAAACCAGCGCTGGAGGTAGCCTGCCCATGTGACAGAGCATAGGGCCAAAGTGTCATTGCAGGCAAAGAGAGCGAAAAGGCAAGCTGATTTCGCCGGTTTGTTCGGGCAGGCTCCTGGACCGTGAAGCTGCTCAAAAATTCTCTAACCCAACTTCGCCGCGACATCGCGGGGTTTTGTGTTCTTTGCGATCAAGCTGCGGACGGCGGGCGCATCTGCGGACAATGCCGGCGGATCCTGCCCTGGAACGACACCTTCTGCGAGTGCTGTGGACAGGCCGTAATTGCCGGGCAGCCGCCCGGCGTGGTCTGCGTCGCGTGCCAGTCGTTACCGCCGCCATTCGAAAAAGCGCGCTCTCCGTTCATTTACGACTTTCCTGTGGACGCTGTTATCAAGGCGATCAAATTCAGGCGGCAACTCTGGTATGTGCCGGCCTTCGCTGATATTTTGCGGCGAACTCTCACCAGAGAATTTGCGCAGGTCGATGCACTGGTACCGGTTCCGTTACATCGCTGGCGTCAAATGACGCGCGGCTTCAATCAGGCCACGGAACTGTGCCGCCCGTTGCATCAAGCGACAGGACTGCCAATACTCATGCAAGTCACACGCATCCGGGCGACCAGCCCTCAGACCGGACTGAATACGGCGGAGCGCAAAAGAAATCTGAATAACGCGTTCGCGGTTTCAGGGAAATTGAAAAGCCGGCATCCATTGATTGTTGATGACGTGATTACAACAGGCGAAACCTGTTCGCAGTTGGCAAAGGAGTTGCTCAGGAGCGGCGCAAAAACGGTCAGCGTGTTGACGGTGGCGCGTGCCGCGTGTAATCGCCCGCAGGATCGACTGTAGGGGTTCGAGCCATTCGCGGCTGAAGCCGCTCCTACACTGCCACGGCAGATCGTGGCCATGGGAGGAAAACAAGGTGTCCTTAAGGCACAACAGGATTAAAGGTGTAGTGCAGGACAATGCCGATAAATATGATCATGCCGATGTACTGATTGTGCCGGAAAACTTTAAAGCAGGCGGCCGCTTGACGGTCACGGGCCAGCCACTGGTGCCAGGCCATGAGAATCGCGGCGATGAAAATTGATCCGTAATACCAGAAGCCGAGCTCGGCCATGTTGCCGATAAAGACCAGCGCGGTAAGCATCAGCAACTGCAGACCGCCAACAACAAAAAGGTCGGCGTCGCCGAAAAGAATCGCGGTCGACTTGACACCGACTTTCAGATCGTCATCGCGATCGACCATCGCGTAGAAGGTGTCGTAGATTACAGCCCAGATCAACGCCGTGCCAAACACCAGCCAGGCAAGCTGCGCCGTCTCGCCGGTCTGCGCTGCAAAGGCCATCGGTACCGCCCAGCCGAAGGCGGCGCCGAGTATAAATTGCGGAATTGACACAAAGCGCTTTATAAACGGATACAGGACTGTCAGGCCAGCGCCGATAACCGCAAGCACCTGCGCGGGCCGGTTGAGCATCGCAGCCAGCCCTATCGCGATTAAAGCGAGAGCAGCAAACAGCGTTAACGCCTCCATCGGCGCGACCGCGCCGGACGCAATCGGCCGCATCCTGGTTCTCTCTACGTAAGGATCGATATTGCGATCGGCAAAATCGTTAAGAACACAGCCGGCAGAGCGCATGATGACCACACCGAGCATGAACACGATAAAAACGCCGGGATCGGGGTGACCCTCACCTGCCAGCCAAAGCGCCCAGAGTGTTGGCCATAACAGCAGCCAGACACCAATTGGCTTGTCGAGCCGCATGAGTTGAAGGTAGTTGTGCAGTTGCTTGAAAAAACCCGGTGAGATCCGGGCCGCCGTTTTCTTGTTTGCCAAATTACTCACAAGTGCAAAATACCAGATTGAGAAAACCGGGGTCGGAAACCGGGGTTGCCCGGTTACTCTTTCGCCGAATCGGTAAAAACCTCGGTTCGACCCTGGTTTCCGCTGGTTTCCGTCAGACTTTTCCATATTGATAAGCGTCGCCCAGCCAGCGGCGGACTATCGCCTGCCCGGCCGCGGGATTATCGCGCCGAATCATCTCCGCGCTCGCCAGAACTTTGGGCATCAATTCGGCGTCGCGAACAAGATCAGCGATGCGATATTCGGGCAGTCCGGTTTGCCGGGTGCCCAGCAGCTCGCCAGGACCGCGTAGTTCAAGATCTCTTTGCGCAACCAGGAATCCGTCATTGGTGTCTCGCAGAACGGCCAGCCGCTCGCGGGCAAGCTGACCGAGCGGCTGGCGGTAGAGCATGACGCAGTGGCTTTGCTCCGCACCGCGGCCGACCCGGCCGCGCAACTGGTGCAACTGCGAAAGCCCCATGCGCTCGGCGTTCTCGATGATCATCAGGCTGGCGTTCGGCACGTCAACGCCGACCTCAATCACGGTCGTCGCAACCAGCACATTGATCTTGCCGGCCTTGAACGCGCGCATGATTTTTTCCTTGGAGGCCGCCTTCATTTTCCCGTGCACGAGACCGACCCGCATTGGAGCAAGTGCCTCTTTCAACATGGCATAACTGGCCTCGGCTGCCTGGTAGTCGAGCACATCAGACTCTTCAATAAGGGGGCAAACCCAGTAAGCTTGCTGTCCGTCCCTGCAAGCATTGCGCACTCGCCCGACAACTTCTGCGCGGCGCGTATCGGGCAACGCAACCGTTTGCACTGCTTGCCGCCCGGGCGGTAACTCATCAATCACTGATACATCGAGATCCGCATACGCCGCCATCGCCAGTGTCCTGGGAATTGGCGTCGCCGTCATAACCAGTTGATGCGGATGTCCGCCGCCGACCACCCCCTTGTCGCGAAGCGCCATGCGCTGGTGAACGCCGAAGCGATGTTGTTCGTCGATAACTACGAGTGCCAGCTGCTTGAATTTCACGCCCTCCTGGAAAAGCGCATGCGTGCCGATGACCAGGCTGGCGGCACCGCTTGCAATGGCCTCGAGCGCCGCACGCCGCGCCGCACCCCGCTGACTGCCGCTAAGCCATGCAAGCTCGTAACCGAAATCACGAAACCAGCCGCAGAAGTTTTGCCAGTGCTGCTCTGCAAGTAATTCGGTTGGCGCCATTACCGCTGCCTGCACGCCGCAGGCCATCGCTCGCAGACAGGCTGCCGCCGCGACCACCGTCTTGCCCGATCCGACGTCACCCTGAATCAGGCGCATCATTGGATGTGGCGACTCCAGATCGGACGTTATTTCCGCAATCACGCGTTGCTGCGCAGCGGTTAGCCGATACGGGAGTCCGCCGATAAACCTGGCCACGGCGTCGCCACTGCCGCCAAGTGCGATCGCGCTTTCCTTTCTTGCGAGATCACGCAGGTTCCTCAGGCTCATGTAGTGAGCCAGAAGCTCCTCAAAACACAGGCGGAGCTGACACGGATGTTTGCCAGCGTCGATCTCAGCGAGATTGGTCCCAGGTGGCGGCTCATGCAGAAGAATTAGCGCCTCAACCAGGGAGGGCATGCCGTATTTGTCTCGAACAGATTGTGGCAGCAGCTCGTCCGGCGGCGCCTTTTTCATCATTGCCAGCGCCTGACCTGCCAGATTCCTCAGCCTTCCCTGTTGCACGCCTTCAGTCATCGGATAGATGGGTGTCAATGTGTTACTGACAACAACGCTTTGTTGCGGTCGCAGGACGCGGTACTCCGGGTGCACCATTTCGATACCAACAGGGCCTGCCCTGACATCGCCGAATGCACTGACGAGGGCGCCGGCCTGGAACGCGGATTTTTGCTGGCGCGAAAAGTAAAAGAAGCGAAGAGTCATCTGGCCGCTGCCATCGTCGATGCGAACCAGGAGATTTCGCCGTCCGCGATAGACGGTTTCCGCCAGTAGCACCTCACCGCTCACGAGGCAACGCATGCCCGGCATCAGCGCCCCAATCTTGCAGAGTTTCGTGCGGTCTTCATAACGCAACGGCAGCAGGAACAGCAGGTCCTCCACTCGCCGCAGATGCAGGCGCTTCAGCTTTTCGGCCAACGCCGGACCGACCCCGCGCAGTACTGTCAGCGGACTCGAAAGATTCGTTTCCTTTTCGTGCACCCGAGAACCTCTCTCAAGATTCCAGATGGCCGCAAAACCGCTGCCCGTATGGGTTTCGCCGCTGTTGCCCGTCTGACGTCGTCGTGGGAGCGGCTTTAGCCCCGAATCGGTTGTGAAGCCATTCGCGGCTGAAGCCGCTCCCACAGTGCGTGCCTCGCAGACGGGCAACAGGATGCGAAATACGGCCCATGGGGAAACTTGAGATAGCTTCTTATAAGGCCAGGATCGCCTCGGCCTCTACGTCAGCACCCTTTGGCAGGGATGCCACGCCCAGGGCCGCACGCGCCGGATACGGCTCGTCGAAGAATTCGGCCATTACGGAATTGACCGTCGCAAAGTTGTCCAGGTCAGTCAGGTAGATGGTGAGTTTGACGATCTGCCCGAGTGTGGCGCCGGCCGCCTCCGCTACGGCGCTGAGATTTTCGAAGACACGTCGCACACGGGCCTCGAAGTCACCAGCAACGATTTCCATCGTCGAGGGATCAAGGGGAATCTGCCCGGACAGAAACACAAGGCTACCGCTTTGAATTGCTTGCGAGTAAGTGCCGATCGCGGCCGGCGCGCTGTCAGTATGGATTGGCGTCTTGTTCAATGCTTACTCCTTTTTTGACTACGCGCCCTCGCGTGAGACGCGCAGAACATTCGGCATTTTCTTGATGTTTCGCATAATGCGTGCGAGATGTATGCGGTCTTTGACCTGCAGCAAAAAGGTCAGGATGGTACCGTCCTCGTGCCGGTCGGTGACCGACACCTGTTCAATATTTGAATCCGAATCCGCGATCACCGCGGCAACTTCGGCGAGCAAGCCGGTCTTGTTCTGCGCCTCCACCTGGATCTGGCTGGAGAAGTCACGATCTATCTCTTCTTCCCAGCTGACCGAAATCCACTTTTCCGGCTGTTTACGGAAATTTATCAGGTTGCCACAGGAGTTTCGGTGAATCACCACGCCACGGCCGGAACTGAGGTAGCCCATCACATCGTCACCGGGGATGGGGTAGCAACACTTGGCGTAGCTGACGACGACACCCTCGGTACCCGCAATCACGAGGCTCGCGGCCGCCGGCTGTGTATCATCATGCATGCCGATCAGGAATCGTGCCGTCAGCGGCGCGAGCCGCGCGCCGAGTCCGAGTTGCTCGAATAGTTCGTTAGCGTCCGTAAGCCCAAGCTCGCCAAGTGCCTCGCGCATGCGCACTTTGCCAACCTTTCTGAGTGACGAGCCAAGATCCTTGAGTGAGCGGTCCAGCAGCCGCTTGCCAAGATCGATGGACTCACTGCTGCGCATTTTCTTCATGTAGTGACGAATCGCGGAGCGCGCTTTCGCGCTGGTGACAAAGGTCACCCAGTTGGGATTCGGTTTGGCGCCCCGTGCTGTGATGATCTCGACCGTCTGGCTGTTTTGCAGCGTGGTTCTCAATGGGACAAGATTTCTATCGATCTTCGCTGCGACACAACGATTACCGATATCGGTGTGTACCGCATAAGCAAAATCAACCGTGGTGGCCCCCTTGGGCAGCGGCATGATGTCGCCTTTCGGTGTGAACACGTAAATCCTGTCCGGGAACAAATCGACTTTCACGCTTTCGAGAAATTCTTCCGAGCTGCCGGATTCCTGAATCTCCATAAGACGCGCGAGCCACTCGCGAGCACGGCGCTGTGGCGTGGCGGCGGATTTGTCCTCGGCTTTGTACTGCCAGTGGGCGGCGACGCCCGCCTCGGCGAGGCGATTCATTTCGCTGGTGCGAATCTGTACTTCAAGCGGCAGGCCCTTGGGGCCGAACAGTGTTGTGTGCAATGACTGGTAGCCGTTTACCCGGGGGATGGCGATGTAGTCCTTGAACCGCCCCGGCATTGGTTTGTACAGGCTATGAACGAGACCCAACAACTGGTAGCAGGTATTGACGTCGTTGACGATGATGCGGAAGCCGTAAACATCGACGATGTCACCCAGCAAGCGTTTTTTCTCGGCCATCTTCTTATAGATGCTGTAAAGATGCTTCTCGCGGCCGATAACCTCGCCTTCGATCCCTTCCTGCTCCATCGCTTTCCGAAAGTGCTCGGAGATTTTCTTGACGATCTGCCGCTGGCTTCCCTTGCTCCGTTTTAGCGCCCGATCGAGCACTGAATAACGAAACGGATACAGATAGCGAAATCCCAGGTCCTCGAGATCAACCTTCATGTGATTGATGCCGAGGCGATTGGCGATGGGCGCATAAATCTCGAGCGTCTCGCGGGCGATACGGGCCTGTTTGTCCGCTGGCATGGAATCCATCGTCTTCATGTTGTGCAGGCGATCGGCAAGCTTCACCAGGATGACCCTGATGTCCTCGATCATCGCCAGCATCATTTTTCGAAAACTTTCTGCCTGCGCTTCAGCCCGGCTGGTGAATTGCATCTGATCGAGTTTGCTGACGCCGTCCACGAGTGTTGCAATCTCATTGCCAAACTGCTCAGCAAGTTCGGCGATCGGCGTTTCCGTATCTTCGATAACGTCGTGCAGTATCGCGGCCGCAATTGCCTGCGAGTCCATATGCATATCGGCGAGAATTTGTGCGACTGCAAGGGGGTGGGATATGAAGGGGTCGCCGGACATGCGCGTCTGGCCGCTGTGGGCAGTCGCGCCGAACTCGTACGCACGCACAACCTGCTCGACTTGTTCGGCAGGCATGTAGGCTTGCAGGGATTCGAGCAGACGCTTTAAGCCCTTGTCGAGTTTCGACGAGGTGCCTGGGATCTTAGCGAGAATGGTAGCGGCGTAGTCCATGACCCATCATAATCGGTTGCCCTGAGTCGCGCCGCAATAGCAGTATTTCAATCGCCGATTGAGATTCCACGCATCGGCCGGATTTCATCGGCAGATTCGGGTTGCAGGAAATCATCGACGGGCGGCATCTCCACTTCTTCGAGAATTGCTGGCGTGATGTGGCCCTCAGCAATTTCACGAAGTGCGACAACCGTTGGCTTGTCGTTTTCCAACTCCACCAGCGGCTCGGCGCCGTGTGCAATTCGCCTGGCGCGTTTGCTCGCCACCAGCACCATTTCAAAAATATTTTCTATGTTGTCCAGACAATCCTCGACCGTAATTCTGGCCATGAATTCCTAACTCCCGTCAATACGCAACAATAAGCGGTCGATCCGGCGGACCTTTTGATAACCAAGACCCACCAGTATATCGTATTATTTGGAGTCTAAGCCAGTATCTCTTCAAGCTTTTGTCGCAGTTCAGGCCTGCTGCTGCGGTTGGCGGCACCGTCTCCGTGGAGTATCGCTTCGAGCTCGCCGACAGCGGCATCCAGCTCATCGTTGATAATGACGAACTCGAACTCGTCCCAATGAGACATATCGCCATGGGCCTCCTGCAGACGGCGCGCAATGACCTCATCGCTGTCGGTGCGGCGATCCCGCAAGCGCCGCTCGAGTTCCTGCCGCGCAGGCGGCAGGATGAAAATGGTGACACAGCCGGGCACCGACTCGCGTACCTGCCGCGCGCCCTGCCAGTCAATTTCGAGAATAACGTGGCTACCCTTTTCCAGCTGCTGCTCCACCCGGGTACGGCCGGTGCCGTAGTAGTTGCCGAAAACCAGCGCCGATTCGAGCAACTCTCCCGTCTCCTTTAATTGCAGAAAGCGCTCCTCGTCTACAAAAAAATAATCGCGGCCATCAACCTCGGTCTCTCGTTTCTCACGGGTCGTGTATGACACGGAAAACTTGAGTCGCGGATTGCGATCCAGAAGAGACCTGACCAGCGTGGTCTTCCCGGCCCCGGACGGCGCGGCGATGACATACAGGGTCGCCGGACTACTCGACATTCTGTATCTGCTCACGCATCTGTTCGATAAGCACTTTGAGGTCTACCGCGGCTCTTGTAGTTTCCGTGTCCGCAGATTTGGATCCCAGCGTATTGGCTTCCCGATTAAGTTCCTGCATCATGAAATCGAGCCGCCTGCCGACAGGCTCGCTTTTTTTCAGGACGGTGCGAATCTCGCTTACGTGACTGACGAGCCTGTCCAGCTCTTCATCGATATCGAGTTTCTGCGCGATCAACGCCAGTTCTGTTTCCAGCCGCGCCGGATCCGCATCGAGATTGAGACTGTCGATGCGGTCGCGCTGTTTTATGCGGACAGCGCTCAACACCTCTGGCATGCGTTTTTTGACGCCGGCAGCGATATCGAGAATTTCGGCACAGCGTGTTTTAAGCATTTCGGCGATTCGCCCGCCCTCGTTCGAACGCATTTCGTTGAGTGCCGATAAAGTAGTCGCGAGCAGATCGGCCGCTGTTGCAAACAGGGGTTCGGTATCGATATCCGGTTCCTGTATCACGCCCGGCCAGCGCAGCATGTCAACAGGGTCCAGGGGCCGGGTTTCAGGCAGCAGTTCAGACAGCTCTTTGACTCGCGCGCTGAGTTGCCGTACCAGTTCGTGATTCAGTTTAAGTTCCTCGTTTTCGTGGAGTGCGCGGCGCAGATGCAATGAACATTCGACTTTGCCGCGTTTGATTGCTGCGGCGATCTGTTGCCGAAACTCGACCTCCCTGGGCCGCAATTCATCGGGCAGACGGAACTGAACGTCCAGGTAGCGATGATTGACCGTCCGCAATTCACAGGTCAGGGTACCGAACGGCGATTCGGCCGCCTCGCGGGCGAATCCGGTCATACTGTGCAACATTGGAATCCTCTCTGTGGAATTGTTTGTGTTTGCAGGCCAGTCCGCCCACAGTCTTCGTTAAGGGTACCTCTAAATACCTGTCGTGGTCGCGGCTTGCAGGAGCGGCTTCAGCCGCGAATGGCTCGAACCCGGTTCGGGGCAAAAGCGCCTCCTAACGACTTATCGCGAATGAAAGTGAGCAAAAACAAGCTGAATATTCTAAGCTGGCCGACCCACGCCGGCCAGCAGTATTAGTCAGCGACTGACATGAAAATTGAATACGCAAAAGTCTCAGCGCTCGGTGACCGGAATGACAACCAGGACCGGGCGGCGATCGTGGTGGCTGCGGATGCGGCGATCATGCTCGTGTTTGATGGCATGGGTGGTCACGAGAACGGCGCCCAGGCTGCCGAAGCTGGCCTCAGGGTCGTGCAGGATTTGTTTATGGCGTCTGACCTGCCACTGTTCGATCCGCAGGGATTCCTCAATATATCCATGTCCCGCGCCCATGATGAAGTCGTCAGGATCGGGGCCGATGTCGCCGTGGATTTTCGGCCGCGCGCCACCTGCGCCATCTGTCTCATCCAGGAAAGCGGTGCCTGGTGGGGTCACATCGGTGATAGCAGGATCTACCACATGCGCGACGGTCAACTGATTTCGCGCTCCAGGGATCACAGCCATGTAGAGGTCCTCATTCAGGAGGGTGCAATAACGGAGGAAGAAGCACTCGACCATCCTATGCGCAACTTTGTGGAATGCTGCATTGGCGGGGATGCGCCGGTTCCGGACATGAGCATTACGCGAAAAATGCCACTCGAAGCCGGCGACGTACTACTGGTATGCACCGACGGACTCTGGTCCGGGATGACCGACAATCAAATGGCTGAGATTGCGACCAGTTCGGCCAACAATCTCGCCGACAACCTCAAAGCGCTAAGCGTCAAAGCACTGACGGCGAACGCGCCATACAGCGACAATACAACGGGTACCGCGCTACAGTGGCTCGGGGAGTAAACTTCCCGCTACCGACGTTGCCTGCAATCAGCCGTTGAAAAACCGATGCATGGCCTTCGCAACAATCTGCTGCTCACAAGAACAAAGGGAGAAACGAATGCGACCCAGTGGCCGCGCCCCGGACGAATTAAGGCCGGTGCAATTCATCACTAATTACACCAGGTATGCCGCCGGCAGCGTTCTGGCAGAATTCGGTGGCACTCGGGTATTGTGTACGGCAAGCGTTGAGCATCGTGTCCCACCCTGGATGCGCGGCAATGGCCACGGCTGGGTAACCGGAGAGTACGGCATGCTGCCTGGCTCCACGCATACGCGCTCGGCAAGAGAGGCTACGCGTGGCAAGCAGAGCGGACGCACGCAGGAGATCCAGCGCCTGATCGGCAGATCATTGCGGGCAGCAACAGATCTCGAGGCGCTTGGTGAACGAACGGTGACGCTCGACTGTGATGTTTTACAAGCGGATGGCGGCACGCGAACGGCGGCGATCAGCGGCGCATATGTTGCCCTGGTACTGGCGATGAATGATCTATGCGTCAGAAACGAAATCAAGAAGAACCCGGTACACGGTCATATCGCTGCAGTTTCGGTAGGCATCTACAAGGGAACCCCGGTTCTCGATCTCGATTACGAAGAAGATTCTGCAGCAGAAACAGACATGAACATCGTTATGAACGAGGCCAGCCGCTTTATCGAAGTGCAGGGCACCGCCGAAGGCCACGCATTCAACCGCGAGGAATTCGATGCGATGCTCGAGCTTGCCAGCAAAGGTATTGCCGAAGTAATCGAGCATCAAAACACAGCGATTGCGCACACAGCCTGACAGGTGCTATGAAGTGCTGCCGTTATCAAGAATCGTTTTCGCAAGCGGCAACCCGGGTAAGATTCGCGAGGTCGGCGACATTTTCGCGGATCAGGATATTTCGATCGTTCCGCAGAGAGAATTCGCAATCGAGTCTCCGGAAGAGACCGGGACTACTTTCGCTGACAATGCCCTGTTGAAAGCTCGCCATGCAGCGGCCCGATCAGGATTGCCGGCAATGGCTGACGATTCCGGAATTGTTGTTGATGCGCTTGGCGGGGGCCCCGGTGTCAGGTCCGCACGCTACGCCGGGGAACAAGCGACAGACGACCAAAACGTGGACAAACTGCTTCAGGAACTCGCGGATGTGCCTGATGCGCAGCGCGGTGGGGGTTTTCATTGCGCGGCTGTGCTGGTCTTTCCCGAGCGCGACGTTGCACCGCTCATCGTGGAGGCAGTGTGGCGCGGGGAGATCCTGCGCGAAAGAGCGGGTGAGGGCGGCTTCGGCTATGACCCTGTATTTCTCGATCTGTCTTCAGGCAAGACCGGTGCGCAAATGACCCGGGAAGAAAAAAACTGTGTGAGTCATCGTGGTAAGGCGTTCCGTGAATTGAAAAACCTTCTGCTGACAATGCGGCATGAAAACCGATGACAATCAAATTGCCGCCATTGTCACTGTACATACACCTACCCTGGTGTGTTCGAAAATGCCCGTATTGCGACTTCAACTCGCATGCGGCGGGTGATAGTGCGCCGCGCAGCCGCTATGTCGCGGCGCTACTCGATGATCTTGCGAGCGAAGCCGAGCGGGCTGATGGCAGGACGGTAGAAAGTATTTTCCTTGGCGGCGGCACCCCGAGCCTGTTTGCGCCGGAAGAGATCGGGCAAATTATTGACGCGGCGAAACATGATCTTGAGGTTGCCGCTGACTGCGAAATCACGATGGAGGCGAACCCGGGAACGGTCGAGCGGGGAGACCTTGCAGGTTTCCGCCAGGCCGGTGTGAATCGTATATCGCTGGGGGCGCAGAGTTTCAACAACGAAATGCTGCGGGCACTTGGGCGCATTCATGATGCCGACGATAGTCTCGCGGCCTTTGACGCTGCGTGTGCAGCCGGTTTCGACAGCATCAATATTGATCTCATGTTTGCATTGCCGGGGCAGAGTCTGCAAGCGGCGATCGAGGATATTGAGCAGGTTTGCGGGCTGAGGCCGCCGCATATCTCCTACTATCAACTCACCCTGGAGCCGAACACGATTTTCTTCAAACGCCCGCCGGAAAACTTGCCGGATGATGATCTGAGCTGGGAAATGCAGGAGCACTGTCAGCGGTTGCTACGGGATGCAGGCTACCAGCAATATGAGATTTCCGCGTTCGCAACAGAGGGGCATCGCTGCCGCCATAATCTGAACTACTGGACTTTCGGTGACTACCTGGCAGTCGGCGCCGGAGCCCACGGCAAGGTCACAGGCCTGGATGGCGTTATCAGGCGCTACCAGAAGCCGGCGCACCCGCTCAGCTATATCGAGCAAATGCTCGAGGGGACATTCAAGCCACTGTTGCAGACCTTGAATGGACAGGACGCTGGATTTGAGTACCTGCTGAACGCGCTGAGACTATCGGCCGGATTTTCAGAATCGGCATTCTCGGGCAGCACCGGCCTGCAGATTGACGCAATCGAGGAGCCGCTGGCGAAGGCAAAAGCCGATGGTCTTATCCAGGAATCCGCTAGCGGCGTGTGGCAGCCAACGCCGCTGGGATTCCGTTTTCTGAATGACCTCCAGGCCCGATTTCTGCCCTGAGTTGCCGCAGGTTTGACTACTTTTTGAGCAGCAGTTGCCGTGGTTTACCGAAGAACGGATGTCGCTTTTTATGCACAACTGATCGCGGATGCCTATTTTTTCCGTGTAATAGGAGCTGAAATTCAGCTCGACTGTGCGAAAGTCAACACAACTCGTTGATTTATAAGATTTTGACTAATTGAACATAAAATAGACACTTTAGAAACCCTGCTTTAAAAATCCCTACTTAGCTCACTCACTCAATTTTTTTCCACAGACTTATCCACAGGAATTGTGGATAAGTCTCAAGCCCCGGAATCGGCCACTTGCGACAGTCGCGGCTTCGCTATATCCTACGCGCCCTTTGCGCACCGCAGCACCTCAGGACGAGCCAAATGAAAGCCGAGATTCATCCCGCCTACAACGATATCAAGGTTACCTGTAGCTGCGGCAACGAATTCACAACCCGCTCCACGCTTGGCGAGGACCTCCTCATCGAAGTGTGCTCGGCATGTCATCCTTTCTATACCGGCAAGCAGAAAATCATTGATTCCGGCGGGCGGGTAGACAAGTTCCGGCGCAAGTACGGTATCAGCTAGGTATTTTTGGCGCCGCAGGGTAATCCTCTGCCGCCATCATTTGCTCGAACCGCCGGCTTCCGGCACGATGGGGCAGTTTGCCCACGCGGTTTTTCTGCGCGGCGCTCGGGCGGTGGTCTGACCTTATATTGCAATGTTCGCGGTGGTGACGCAGGGACCAGCTGTGTCACCTTGAATCGGTCCGTGCTTGCCAAAAACGATTTTCGGAAAGGATTGCGAGCGGGACGCGGCAATCATGATAGCCGGTTCGCTGCCGGCCAAGGATCGAAAACTCTATGAGCAAAGACGTATATACGCTGACCAGCCCTGAGGGCAAGATCACTGAACTTCCGGTTCGCAATGGCACGATGGGGCCCAGGGTCGTTGACATTGGCAAGCTTTACCGGGAGCAGGGGGTATTCACCTATGACCCCGGATTCGTCTCCACTAGCAGTTGCGAAAGCGAAATTACGTTCATTGACGGTGACAAGGGCCTGCTCATGTACCGGGGTTATCCGGTGGAGCAGCTTGCCGCGCACTCCAGTTTCATAGAAGTCGCCTATCTCCTTCTATACAGTGAGCTGCCGAGTGCAGACCAGTTGGCCGAATTTGAAGAGTCCATTCGCAGGCACACGATGCTCAACGAGGGCATGCTGCGATTCTTCAACGGCTTTCGTTACGACGCCCATCCGATGGCCGTTTTGTCAGCGGTAGTGGGATCCATGTCGGCTTACTATCACGACACGATGGACGTAAACGATCAGCGCGCCAGGGAAGTTTTCACTCATCGCATTCTCGCCAAGTTGCCGACGATCGCTGCAGCCGCGCATAAACTGACCGCCGGGCAGCCCTATGTCTATCCGCGCAACGATCTTAGCTACTCGGAAAACCTGCTGCATATGCTATTCGCCGTGCCGGCGGAGACTTACGAAATCAACGAGGTTGCCGCACAGGCGCTTGACCTGCTGTTTATCCTGCATGCTGATCACGAACAAAATTGTTCGACGTCGACAGTACGCATGGCCGGCAGTTCGGGTGCCAATCCTTACTCCGCTATCGCCGCCGGCATCGCTGCACTCTGGGGACCGGCACACGGTGGCGCGAACGAGGCAGTGCTGCGTATGCTCAAGGAGATCGGCACCGCCAGGAATATTCCGAAGTATGTCGCAAAGGCCAAAGACAAGGATGACCCGTTCAGGTTGATGGGCTTTGGGCACCGCGTATACAAGAATTTTGATCCGCGGGCGACGATCATTCGCGACATGTGCCACAAGGTTATCGCGCAAAATGGACAGCAGGACGCGCCGCTTTTCGAACTGGCGTTGAGACTCGAGGAAATGGCACTGAAGGACGAGTACTTTATTGAAAAGAATCTCTATCCGAATGTCGACTTCTATTCGGGTATTATCTACCGCGCACTGGGAATACCGACATCGATGTTCACCGTCATGTTCGCCATTGGCAGAACAGTGGGCTGGGTTGCACACTGGCGAGAAATGATCAGGGACCCGAATGGCCGCATCAGCAGACCGAGACAGTTATACACCGGGTCACAGCAGCGCGACTATATGTCCATCGAAAAACGCGGTTAATTTGGCTTGTCTCTCCGACAATAATTGTAGGAAGGGATCGTAGGAGCTCGCCCCAGCGAGCGACAAATATTGAAGGGCATGTTAGGAAACATGCCCTTCAATGTTTGCCAAGCATGATTCAACCACTCCCAGTCAAAGAACATCGCTCGCTGGGGCGAGCTCCTACAGGCGGGCTCCTACAGTATCAGGTCTCTAACAATCTCAGGATGGCATTCCTGTCAGCCCGCCGCATCGGCTTGCCGTCGACCGGGCTGATCGGCGCCTGACGCACACCGTCGACCGGGAATACGGTCGCCTCGATTGCCGATTCATCCTGGGTGAAGCGAAATGCAGCAAACGTTTCGGCGCGATCTCTGCGACTCTTCAGGCGGCGTTCGAATGGCTGATACTGCACCGAGCACCCCTGCAACCGATTTGCCACCATCTCGGCGTTGTCTGCAAAGACATGCAGGTTCACAGCAGAGTTTGCGCTGGCAGTACCGTGCAACACTGGCCCGACCAGGCGTGGTGCGAACGCCACCAGTAATTCCATCGCAGACAAGGCCGCACGTCGCAGGATGCGAAGCAAATCGACATGCGATTCTCTGCCGAATAACTGCAAGTGTTCACCGACCGCTTTTTCAATTTCAGTGTTTCCCGGCAATGATCCGCGCTCACTCATGCCCAGCCGCGCGGCTGCCTTGATCTTGGCAACGTGGTAATCCTCGATGCCCTGCTCGACGATGATACGCGCGGCCTCCTGCGCGAGAACCTGTCTTGCGCGGTCACCATCGTTTACCTGCCGTCTGGACATTGTCTGCTGAGTATCCTGTAGTCCTTAAAACAGAGTCTCGTCTTTCTCCGGATCCTCTGCAGTGTTGAAAATATCCAGCTGTCCGTCGAGCGCCTCGCACTCTGGTACAAATTCCTCGCGGAAATGCTCGAACATCACATCTTCAAACGGATGAGAGGCGCTGGCCGGGCAACCGGTGCTCTTCGAGATGCGCACGGTAACGATACCCCCGGGCATCTCCATTTGCGCCTGCGGAACGCCTTGCAGGGCAATGCGCATGAATTCTATCCATATCGGCAGGGCGGTTCGCGAACCCTCTTCGCGCGGACCAAGCGGCAGGTCGTCATCGTAGCCGACCCAGACGATAGCAACGATCCTGGAATTGAAGCCTGCAAACCAGGCATCGCGGCGGTCATTCGAGGTGCCGGTTTTGCCGGACAGATCTCTGCGCCCGAGCACCCGGGCACGTACGCCGGTGCCACGCCGGATGACGTCGCGCATCGTATCCTGGATCAGAAACGCGTTCTGCGGGCTGATAATTCTTGCCGCCGTATTAACGTCGGCAAATAATTCGGGGGCAAGCGTAGCGTCGGGTCGATACGACTCACCCATTTCCGCCATCTGCTCGAGCGAGAATGTCTGCTCCGGCTCATCGTTGGACAAAGACTCTTCCCCGGAGAGTGCTTGTTCGGCGGCGTCCACAACCCCGTCATGCAATGGCGTCACCGGGTATAGCGGTTCCGGCTGCGGCATGACGAGGCCGGGAATCATTTCTTCCGGCTCACATTCCGGACAAACGACATCTGGCTGCGCGCGATACAGGACCTCTTCATTCGGGCCAATGATCGAGTCAATGACGTACGGTTCGATGGCGTAGCCGCCGTTCGCAAACGTTGCGTAGCCTTGAGCCATGTCGAGTGGTGATGCGGTGCCGCCACCAAGCGCCAGTGAGCCGTTTCTAATCAACGTATCGCCGGGAAATCCGAATGGTTCAAGATGCCGCACGGCATTGCCGACGCCCGTGTTGTTCAGCAGCAAGCGGACCGAGGCCAGGTTCATCGAGCGGACCAGCGCTTCGCGGACACGTTGTTCGCCGTAGAAACGGCCGCTGTAATTAACCGGGCGCCACAGTCGCTCAAGCGTGGCAGAGTTGATGACGACAGGTGCATCGAGCACGATTGTCGCAAGCGTGTTGCCTGCCTCGAGCGCTGCGGAGTAAATGAACGGCTTGAATGATGAACCTGGTTGCCGTCTTGCCTGGGTTACACGATTGAATTTGCTGCGGGAAAAATCGAAACCGCCGGCAAGGCTGGTGATCGCACCATCAAGCGGATCAATTGATACCAGCCCCGACTGTGCGTCCGGTATTTGCGCGAGCGCCCATCCGCCGATCGTAATCGGCATCAAATATATGATGTGTCCCGGCGCCATGATATCGGCGACAGTCAGCGGCGCCGCGCCGGTCGTTTCCCGATCGATAAATGGCCGGGCCCAGGACATGCCATGCCACTGAAGCCTGGTTGCTGTGCCATCCTGAAATACGATGTTTGCACTGTTGTCTTCGTTCAACGCGGTTACCAATGCAACCGACAGTCCGCCAGGGTTGCCGTAATCCTGTAATGCACGCTTCACCTCATCCGGCCAGTCTGCATACGGTCCGTCAAGAATCTCCGGTGCAAGTTCTACCGTGGCAATGGGCCCGCGATAGCCACGCCGCCGTGTGAATTCGAGAAGCCCGTTTCGCACTGCGTAGTTCGCGGCGCGTTGCAATGTCGAATCCAGCGACGTAACAACCTCGAAGCCGGCGGTGTAGGCCGCCGCTGGCCCGTAGCGCGAGACCATCTCCTGCCGTACCATCTCGGCGACCCAGGGCGCTGAAAGTTCGATCGCGGTGCCATGCAATTTCGCCTCTATCGGGTAGGCCATGGCGTCTTCAAACTGAGACTCGCCAATGTAATCCAGGTCGAGCATCCGCTTAAGCACATAGCTGCGGCGCATTAATGCATTGGCGGGGCTTCGGACCGGGTTATGCCTTGATGGCGCCGGCAGCACACCGGCGAGCGTCGCCGCTTCTGCAATGTTGATGTCGCTTAAGGTTTTGCCGAAATAGACTTGTGCGGCGGCGGCAACACCGTACGCTCTTTGTCCAAAAAACATCTTGTTCAGGAACAGGGCCATGATCTCCTCTTTGGAGAACTCCTGTTCGATCTTGTAGGCGAGGAACGCCTCGCGAAGTTTGCGCGTGAACAATTGCTCGCGGGTCAGGAAGTAGTCACGCGCCAGCTGTTGGGTGATCGTGCTGCCGCCCCCGGAAATTTCACCGCTTCTGAGCATCACGATGCCGGCGCGCAGGACGCCGAGATAGTCTATCCCTGGGTGTTCGAAAAACCGGCCGTCTTCGGCAGCCACGAATGCATGAACGACGAAGGGTGGCAGGTCTTCATAGTCGACAAGAATGCGTCGTCGCTCGCCGACTTCTTCAATAAGGCGACCGTCGCGGCTGAATATCCGCAATGGAATCTGCAGCGGGATTTCACGAATGGTTTCTGCCGGCGGCAGACTCGGCGCCACGTAATAATAGGCGCCAATAAGCCCGGTGGCGATCATGAGCGACACAATCAGGCCAGCGCCGCCGCACAAAATCAGCCACGGCGCAAAACGTGTCGTTCGCGCTAGCCTGGATGGTTTGCTGTCGGTGCTTGCGTTTTGCATAGTCGCGAACATTTTAGGCCAAAGCGGTCAAAAATCAGGGGCAGAGGGTTACTCGCCCGGGAACATATTGGTGAATTATTGCGCAAATCTGCGCCAATCAGGATGCTGCCTGCCAATTGTGGCAACCGTATGGCAGCGCTCAGGCGAGATAATAGCCAGACAGGCCCGAAATTGCATGAGACACGAGGGTCCGGCAATGCGGCCCCCTTCCGGTGGTGTCCGGCAGGGTACACAAACCGCGTCCCGGCTGCTGGTGAACCATTTGCGGCCGGAGCTGCTGCCAGCAGGCACAATTCGTCGACTAATCGCCGGCAGACCGGAGCTTCGGGGGGACTGCTGACAGCGTCGCATTCAGGCCCGCCGACCAGTTCACGGAACCATGGCGCCCGGAGCAGTAACATGCGAACGCGGGATCGTGAACGAAGTCACGTTTTATTTAAGTTTTTATTGATATATAGTTAAATCAACTTGCTCAGGTCCAACCTAAATGTGACCCGCAACTTACCGACTTAAAAGGAAAAATACGTGCTTTTTGGCAAAAAATCACAGCCTTTGTTGGGCCTCGATATCACAACATCGTCCGTCAAGCTGATAGAACTTTCACAAAGTGGAAAGCGCTATCGGGTTGAGGCTTATTCAGCCGAGCCCACGCCGCCGAGTTCGGTAAATGAAAAGGCGATTGTGGATGCGAAAGCCGTCGGAGAAGCCATCCGACGGGCCGTCAAACGTGCCGGAGCCAAAGCGACCGATGTAGCGATCGCAATCAGTGGCGACGCCGCCATTACCAAGGTTATTCAAATGCCCTCGAGCCTCTCCGAAAGGGACCTTGAAGGGCAGGTCGAAATCCAGGCTGACCAGTACATTCCCTTCCCGATGGAAGAAGTCAGTTTCGATTATGAAATCGTCGGTCCGAACTCGAATGACCCTGAGTTGATGGACGTTTTGCTGGTCGCGACGCGTACCGACAACGTCGAGCAGCGGCAGGCCGCGGTTGCCGCCGCAGGCCTGACCGCCACGATTGTCGACGTTGAAGCATTCGCGCTCGAGAACGCTTGCGCCCTGTTGAGCCACCAGATTCCCGACGGCGGTATGGGCCAGTCTGTGGCTATCGTCGATATCGGCGCCAGCAGCACGACTTTCAGCGTACTGGTGGATCTCAAAGTTGTCTACACGCGAGATTTTGCTTTCGGCGGCCAGCAGCTGACCGAAGAAATCATGCGCACGTACGGACTCTCGATGGAAGATGCCGGCCGGGCCAAGAAGCAGGGCGGACTTCCCAGCAACTATCAGCCCGAAGTGCTGGAGCCGTTCGTTGATGACACGACGCAGCAGGTCAGTCGTTCACTGCAGTTCTACCTGGCATCCGGCGGCGGGCGTGAGCAGCCGGACATGATCCTGGTATGCGGCGGTTGCGCCAACATCCCCGGTATCGCAGATGTTATTTCGAGCAGAGTCGGCATCCCGACAGAAGTCGGGGATCCGCTCGGCCAAATGAAAATTTCATCCAAGGCCAAGTCGCAAGGCGTGCACAAAGATTCGACAGCACTGCTAACAGCCTGCGGCCTTGCACTGAGGAGTTTCGACTGACATGCCACGTATTAATCTCCTCCCATGGCGCGAACAGGAGCGACAAAAACGCCAACGAGATTTCATGATCTCGATGGCCGCGTCTTTCGTAGCCGCCATTATCGTGCTGGCCGGGACGTTCTTTTCCTATGTGCAAATGATCGATTATCAGCGGTCCAGGAATACCCGTCTTGAAAGTGAAATAGTCGAATTGGAGCGCAGCATTGCTGAAATAGACGGGCTTGAAAGACAGAAGGAAAGACTTCTTGCTCGCATGGAAATCATCGAGCAATTGCAGCGTAGCCGACCTGAAATCGTACATCTGTTTGATGAGATTGCGCGGCAGCTCCCGGAAGGCGTGTATCTCACCGGCATGAAGCAAAACGGCGATGAGGTTGAACTGATGGGTATCGCCCAGTCAAGCACCCGCGTTTCGGCGCTCATGCGACAGGTCGACGCTTCTGAATGGCTTACCGATCCCGGCGTGATCAAGGTTGAAACCACCGAGTTGGGTCCTGCCCGGCGGGCGGAATTCGTCGTTAACCTGAAACAGGTCAGCCGGGAAGAAGAGGCTGGGGAGGGCGGACAATGAATCTTGTCGAGGAACTGCAAAATCTGGACGTCAATGACGTTGGCCGCTGGCCGCTGGCTTTTCGTGCGGCGGTAATCGCTATCGTTTTCGTGGTGGTTCTCGGCATGGGTGTCTACCTGTTCATCATCGAGGACAAGGCGCCGCAATTGCAGCGTGTGCAGGATGAGGAGCAGACACTCCGCATTTCCTTCGAGAACAAGCAGAAGAAGGCGGCGAACTACGACGCCTACAAAGCTCAGCTGGCGCAGATGGAGCAGTCTTTTGGCACCATGCTTAGGCAGCTGCCGGGCAAAACCGAGATTCCCAGCCTGATTGTCGATATTTCACAGACAGGCCTGGCGGCCGGCCTGCAGGAAAAACTCTTTCAGCCGCAGGCGGAGATTCCCAAGGACTTCTACGCCGAGAAACCGATCACGATCAGCTTGTCGGGCGGCTATCACGAGATCGCAAACTTCGTCAGCGGCGTGGCTGCGCTACCGCGCATCGTCACACTACACGATATCAGCATTACACCGGATAGCCAGGATACCTACGACCGGTTGACGATCCAGGTGACGGCGAAAACCTATCGCTACCTGGAAGAGGAGGCAGAATAAAAAATGAGAGCTTCCCTGGTAAAATTGTTGCCAATGATTCTGATTGCCGGCTTCGGGCTCACCGCCTGCGGCAGTGATATGGACGATCTGGATCGATACATCAATGAAATCAAGGCAAGACCCGGCGGGCGCATCGAGCCGCTGCCGGAAATCACGCCTTATGAAGTATTCAACTATGTTGCAGATGCCGAAGGCATTCGATCTCCGTTCGTACCAGACTCTCCGCAGGCGGCAGCAGGTATTGCTGCTGGCGGTACGAGACCTGATCCGGAACGGAGCCGGGAGTTTTTGGAGCAGTTTCCTCTCGACACACTGCGCATGGTCGGCACCATGCAACTTGGGGAAACGAATTTCGGGCTCATACAAACTTCAGATGGCCTGATTCATCGCGTTGTCGCAGGCAACTACATGGGCCAGAACGATGGACGAATCATTGTAGTAAAAGAATCAGCGATTGAACTAATTGAAATCATATCGGACGGGATCGGTGGTTACCTGGAAAGAGAAGCCGCCGTCGGTCTTACGGACTGATGCCTGAATGGAACTGGGAGTATTTGGAATGACGCTCAAACTAAGGCCGCCGACCGGCACAGAAAGCCGACGCTGGGTAGTGCAACTGACTGCAGCAATGCTGTTGCTTTGCGGATTCTCCGTAAATGCACAGGAAGGCAACCGCTTGCAGGACATTCAGATACAGAGCCTGCCGGGGCAGCGCATAGAGGTGAAGTTGATTCTCAGCGGCACCGCGCCGGAGCCGCTGGCATTTACGATCGATGACCCTGCGAGGATTGCTATCGATCTGCCGGAAACGGCGCTCGGACTTTCTTCGCGTCGCCGTGACGTGAATCTCGGGCCACTGGAAACCGTACTTACGGCCGAAGCCAATGGCCGTACGCGGGTTGTCCTGAATCTCGCTTCCATGGTGCCCTACGAGACCCGCCGCAGTGGCAACACAATTTATATCACGCTCAGCGCCGAAGACGGTGACGCGGGCAGGACGACGCAGTTTGCAGGCAGCCCGGCGCCGGCATCTTCACCATCCTTCGCATCAAGAGGCGGGCGCACCATCACCAGTGTTGACTTCCGGCGTACGCGCGACGGCGGCGGCCGGATTCTTGTTCACCTGAGCGATCCGTCAACTGCGGTTGATATCCGCCAGGAAGGCGGACGGGTAGTTGCGGTATTTAAAGACACCAGCCTGCCGGCAGAGTTGATGCGTCGTCTGGATGTCACAGACTTCGCCACGCCGGTAATAACCATTGACACGCTGCGCACCAATCTGGATACGCGCATCGTGATCACCGCTGAAGGCAAGTACGAACAGCTCGCCTATCAGTCGGACAACGAATTTACTATCGAGATCAACCCGGCAGTCGACGATCTGGAAGTAGCATCTTCGCTGTTCTCGGAAACCAAGGAATACGATGGGCAGCGGCTGACGCTGAATTTCCAGGACATCGAGACGCGTGCCGTATTGCAGCTGCTGGCCGAAACGTCCGGCCGCAACATTGTGGTTTCGGATACGGTTCAGGGTAACGTGACCCTGAGGCTAAGAAATGTCCCCTGGGATCAGGCGCTCGATATCGTCATGACCACCAAGGGTCTGGACATGCGCGAGAATGGCAACGTGATTATCGTGGCGCCGGCTGAGGAAATTGCCGCGCGCGAAACGGCGGATCTCGAAGCCAGGGCGGCTATTCACGAGCTGGAGCCACTTTATTCTGAATTCGTGCAGGTCAATTACGCGAAAGCGGCTGACCTGGCCGCTTTGATTGGCGGCGACAGCGGTAACGCATTGTTGTCAGAGCGCGGCAGCGTAGGCATTGATGACCGGACCAATACCCTGCTCGTGAAGGACACGGCCGAGCATCTGCAGGACATTCGCCGCCTTGTGCGCACACTGGATATCCCGATTCGTCAGGTGTTGATCGAATCACGCATTGTTGTTGTCAATGACGACTTCAGCCGTGATCTCGGCATACGATTCGGATTCACGGGCGTCACGGACAACAGTTCCGATGGCATTATCTCCGTCACCGGCACGGGCGAGGGCAGCGAGGTCATCGTTCGCTCTGCACTGGATAACCTGGCCAACACCGGCCAGCCGTACCCGATTACTGCGCCCGGCATTCAAGACCGATACAACGTCAATATACCGATCGACAATCCGGCTGGACGATTTGCGCTGGCGATACTGAACTCGGACTACATCGTGGATCTCGAACTGACTGCAATGCAGGCTGAAGGCCGCGGCGAAATCGTATCGACACCGCGTATTATTACTGCCAACCAGAAAGAAGCTCGCATCGAGCAGGGTGTGGAAATTCCCTATCAGGAATCCGCCTCTTCCGGTGCGACGACCACTCAGTTCAAGAAAGCTGTGCTTAGCCTGACGGTAACGCCACAGATCACACCAGATAACAATATCATCATGGATCTGCTCGTAAGCAAGGACAACGTAGGTGCGTTGACACCGAGTGGACAAGGCGGCCTTGTACCAAGTATCGATACCCGTAAGGTAGAGACACAGGTCCTGGTGCGGGACGGGCAGACGGTGGTGCTTGGTGGAATTTATGAAACCGAGCGACGGGAAACTATCAATAAAGTGCCCTTCCTGGGCGATATTCCGGGGGTTGGTGTTCTGTTCAGGTCGAAG
>Ga0209987_10000211_pt1 | contig 28774 bp, 26 predicted proteins | sample N074metaG_FD_182134 | JGI IMG/M metagenome (GOLD analysis project Ga0209987, IMG submission 182134) | Deep subsurface microbial communities from Kermadec Trench to uncover new lineages of life (NeLLi) - N074 metaG (SPAdes) (version 2) | ecosystem: Environmental > Aquatic > Marine > Ocean trench...
AGCCATTTTCTCAATTAATGAAAATTCTTTAACAGGACTCTATAAAATTCGTCTATCTCATAATGCTATGGATGTGGGTGCTGTTTCTTTTACGGTGCTCCATCCGAGTGTTCCAGACTGGGTAAAAAATAACGCAAAGTGGTGGTCAATAGACGCAATTCCTGATTCAGAGTTTGTTGATGGGCTGGAAGATCTAATCGAAAAAGGTATTATTAAAATCTCTTCAACTTCACCTTTGGTACCTGAAACAAACATTCCAGGGTGGATAAAAATAACTGCACAGTGGTGGTCCAATAATGATATTTCTGATGATGATTTTCTATTTGCAATTGAATACTTAATTAAGATAGGTGTAATTCGAATATGAAATGTCAATTTTTCTTTCATTTAATACATAAATACCCTCAAGCCTGATTCAAAATGAAAATGAGACTGGCTGGTTTTCTTATGTTCACAATCCTATCTGTATCCATTTTATCATATGGATTTAGTAGTTCTGTATTTGCAGAGTCTCATAATATTCCACCGATATCAGCTAGAACAGAATTGCCAACATATGAAAATGGAAATCGAGTTTTGATAGATGGTACGATTCGTGATTTTGATCCCGATATTCATTCTAATACTGCATTAACCTATCGTGTTACTGACACTACCGGAAATATTGTAACCATTGGTCAGGTATTACCAAATTCTGATGGTACCTTTGATTTTGATTTTGTTGCAGGAGGAAGTCTCTTCAAGTTAAGTGGGGATTATACAATTCAATTATTCTTTGGTGCAATCAAGGGTGAAGTAACAATGATTTACACTGGAGGAGAATTTGAACCAGCATTACCACCTGGACCTCGCCCAGAACCTGGACCTAGCCCAGAGCCTGAACCAGAGCCTGAACCAGAGCCTGAACCAGAACCAGAGCCTGAACCAGAACCAGAACCAACTTGCGGTCCAGGAACTGAAATTGTGAATGGCATATGCCAAGTTATAAAAAGTGAAGAACCATCAGGTGGTGGATGTCTAATTGCAACTGCAGCATATGGATCAGAACTTGCACCACAGGTCCAGTTCTTACGAGAAATTAGAGACAACACTGTAATGAGCACAGAATCAGGTATAGCATTCATGACAGGATTTAACCAATTATACTATTCCTTCTCACCAACAATTGCTGATATGGAAAGAGAAAATCCTGTATTCCAAGAAGCAGTTAGAGTTTTTATCACTCCAATGATTTCAACTTTGTCCATTATGACACTCGCTGAAGATGGAAATGATGCACATGTATTAGGTTTAGGCATATCTGTCATTGCATTAAACTTGGGCATGTATATCGCAGCACCGGCAGCAATTGGATTTACAATTCATAGACAGCTAAAGTCCAAAAATTAATTTCTTAAAACTAATTATAATAATTTTCTTTCTTGTAATTTTTTTTACCTTATTTTTATTTATAATTGAAATAGATGTGCTAGCATTTATTGTAATACTATTTGTCATAGCTATAATTATAAAAATTATAAAAAACAAAAAATTGGGAAAAACTTGCTCTCTGAATTTCAAATAAATTTTTGTATAATCAAAATTTTTAAGAATTTTTACTTTAAGTTATTATAATGAAAGAATTTAGTAAAATTAATGAAAATTGAGTACGAAGAATTTGATACCATTGAAGATGTCTTTATGTATATGGCATCTGCTGCACCTCCAATGAAAAATACAATGCCTGTTAATTCTTACAAAGGCTATGTAATGTCATTTATTCCCCTAAGCGCCTCAAACGGTGATACTTATCTAATGATTTATGCCCAAGGCACTCTTGAGCCTGGTATCTATGAATTTGATGTTTCTTCAAAATCTTTCAAAAAAGTGGATTCTATTGAAAGAGCGGATAAAAATTATTTTATATCTTTGACTCCAAAAAGAAATACAATAGCTGATACTGCACTTGAAAAATTATAGTTTCTTTGTTTGAATCTTTGGCGCAGAAATTGACCTGGCACGAGCATATTTATCCATAATTTCATCAGGGGTTCTTCCATTAAACAGATCTTTACATAATCCTCTTAGATACCTCATGATTGCCCATGTGCCAGCTTTGAGAATTCCATACATGAAAATCTTCATTGGTGGACCATAGGTTTTGTTTCTAAGAATGATTGGTATAATGTCATTAATAACGCGGAGATTGTTTTCCCAACATTTCCAGAACAAGGTAAATTGAGCTCCATTCAAGTTTCCAAAATGCATTGAATTCTTTTCACTAAAGTCTTGATAGAGTAATGGCGCAACTAACCCTCTAAATCCCATCTCTCTGAAATCACTAATCATATCGATTGTGTATTGATTATCATCTGGTATTTCGTCTGGCCACCCAATAATTATGGTAGCTGCAGGGAACCAATGATTTTCGTTTAGTATTTTAGCTCCTTCTCTCACCACACTTCCCCATTCATCAGGTGAAAAAGGTTTAGTTTTTACACCTAGATGTTTTTTTACTAAATCAGGTGCAACAGTTTCAATTCCTAAGTTAGTTGCAAGCCATCTTCCTGTTTTATCCTGCTCGTTAATTCTTGAGATTTGTTGTATTAATTGTTCATCAGCTGCAACACCTGAGAAAGTCATATGTGTTGTTCCTATGAAATTTGCTCCTATCCCTTTTAGCCCTTTCCATAAATCTGTTATTGCCTCTCTATTTGGAACAAAATCTTTATTGTCACATCCATAAAGCAACATTTCATCAGAATGTAACCATATTGAATCAAATCCATAATCTAGATTTATTTTTGCTTCATGCTGCAATCTATCTAATGGGAGGTCTTTTTTGGATCTTTTGTTAACATCACAAAAATCACAACCTCTGCCACATCCTCTCATAGCTTCAATTAAGGAATTAATTGTAGGCCCTTCAATAATTGGAATGTTTTGTATATTTCGTACAAAACAATGCATTAATTCTGGAGCATCTCCTTTTTCTAAATCATGAAATAGATCCAACGCCAATTCATCAGCTTCTCCCACTACTACCGTATCTATTCCATGAATTTTCATCCTATCTGATTTTGCTAATTCCCAAGCGCCGTTTCCTCCAACTACAACTTTAAAACCATATTTCTTTTTAAGCTGAATTATACTTGCACACATCTTTTTGAATTTCATTGCAACGTAAGATAATTTTTCTGGCGACATTGTTGTTGTAACGGGAGCCATTCCAAGTGGATCCATGACATTAATTCCAACAACTTTTGTATCCGGCCCAATTGATTTTTCTAACATATCCGGATTTGCAATAAAAACTTCATCTCTTTTGTATTCCTGAAGAAGAGAACTTTCCACTCTTCTTAATCCCACTTGAGCAACTTTTGATTCTCCAGTTTTTGGATCCGTTTCAACAGGAGGACAGAAAACTTTGTCGAAAACCCATTCCGGAAGCACTTCATAAGGACCACATGCAATAAACCCATAAAGAAAATTTCCTCGATAATTTGTCATTAAACTTCGATCAGCCGTAAGAACAATTCTTTTACCAGACAATATTACCAAGTTTCGATTTGGTATCTTATATATGATTTACGAGTTTGATTCCTCCTAGGAGTTACAAAAATTCAATAATTTTCTAAATTAGTTTTATCTCTTTTTCTGGCTTTTCATAATTGTTCTGTTCGCAATATTTGCCGCAATGGCACCAGCTGCAATACCACCATCTATGTTAACTACTGATAACCCCAATGAACAACTTTGTAACATTGAGGCAAGAGCCGCTATGCCTTTCTCTCCATACCCATAACCCACTGATGTGGGTAATCCAATAACAGGAATATCGACCAAAGAAGAAACAAGTGTTGCCAACGCACCCTCCATTCCGGCCGCTACTACGATGCAGTCAACCTCTTCATTTATCATTTTTTTTAGTATTGGGAACATTCTGTGAATACCAGCTATTCCTACGTCATAACTTGTGATACATTTGCAATTCATTGCCTCACACATCAATCTCGCTTCTTCTGCAACACCAATATCTGAGGTCCCAGCTGTTAAGATTCCTACTTTTCCTCCATGAAATTTAATTGGTTTATTAAATAATAACAGAGATGAGGAATTTTTACCTGTTTTTACTTTAATTTTCAATCGTTTACTAAAAGAAATAATTTTCAAGTAATCTTCTTTTTTTATCCTTGATATTATCACTGAATCTGTTTTTTTCAAAGTAATTTTGAGAATTTTTTTTATTTCTTCTAGCTGTTTAGTTTCTGCAAAAATTACTTCTGGTATTCCTCTTCTTTTTCTTCTGTTAATATCAATTTTAGCAAAACCTTGAATCTTTTCAATTGAATAAAGTGATAACAGTTTTTTAGCAGTACTAGACGAAATTTTTCCTTTTTCCAATGATTCTAAAATTTCTTGAATTTCCAATAATTATTACTTTTTTATTTGAATAAAAAAAATGCCTAGATTTCTATTCCTGAAATGGCATCTTTAACACTTTTAACTCCTGCGTCAAATGATTTCTTTTCTTCATCATCAAGTTCTAATTCTATTATCTTTTCAACTCCATTCTTTCCAATTATTGCCGGCACTCCAATGGTAACATCTGAATGACCATATTCACCATCAAGGTATGTTGCGACAGGAATTATTTGTTTTCTGTCTTTGACAACCGATTCAACTATTGCAGAAATTGCATTACCTGGAGCATGAACTGTAGCACCCTTTAATTCAATTACTTTAGCCGCAATTTGTTTTGTGTTTTGAACTATCTCATCTAATTTTGCTTTTGGTAAAAATGAAGAAAGAGGAATTCCAGAAACTGATGAAAATCTTGTTAATGGTAACATGTTTTCTCCATGCTCTCCTATCACAAGTGCCCTAATGGAATCCCGTGAATACCCGGTTGCTTCGTGTATGAATTGTTTGAACCTTGACAAATCAAGCATTCCACCCATTCCAAAAATTCTGTTTTTATCAAATCCTGATACTTTGTATGTAACATAGGCCATAGGATCGAGTGGATTTGTAACTGGAATAATCATGGATTCATTCGCATATTTTTTGATATTTTCAACTACACTTTTTACAACATTTGCATTAATTTTTAAAAGATCCATCCGAGTCATTCCTGGCTTTCTTCCAGAACCGGCCACCACAACAACTATTTTGGAATTTTTCATATCTGCAAAATTATTTGAGCCTTTTACTTCAACATCAATTCCCTGCTCGGATAACATGTGGTTAAGATCCATAGCTTCACCTTGAGGAAGCCCATCTACAACATCAAGGAGTAAAATTTGGTCGTCTAATCGCTTTAATGCAGAAAATAAGGCCACTTCTCCGCCCACTTTTCCTGAACCTATAATGGTAATCATGAACTGCGATGTTAATTTTCAATAATTAAATCTAATGAAATTCTTAATTTAATTTGACAGAATTTATATGCATTTTTGGAATTTGTAATTTATGGTTACCATAATAGATCCATTCGTAGCTGGCATATCCGGTGATATGATTTTATGTTCTTTAATAGATCTTGGAGCAGATAAAAATAAAATTATTGAGGGTGTCAAAATAGCTGAAAAATTTCTTCCAAATTCTGTAATAAAAAAGATTGATTTTATAAAAATTAAAAAACATGGGATAGAATCTACTAGGTTAATTTTAGATATTGATGAAAATATTCATGAGAGAAAAGGTTCTGAGATAAAACATGCATTAAAAAATTCTCTAAATGAGATAAATCTATCTGAAAAAGTAAAAAACTTTGCAGAATCTTGTATTGAGACACTAATTTTAGCTGAATCCAAGATTCACGGTATTCCAGCTGAATCTGTCCATTTTCATGAAGCTTCAAGCATAGACACTCTAGTGGATATTATTGGAGTAGCAATCGCAGTAGAAAATTTAGATATCCTTGATGACGAGATTGTTTCTATGCCTATTTGTGTTGGAGGTGGAACGGTTACTTTCTCGCATGGAGTTATGACTAATCCTGCAAGTGCTATTCTTGAAATTTTTAAAAATTCAAACTTGACGATCCATGGAGGTAACATAAAAAATGAATTAACTACTCCAACTGGAGCAAGTATTCTCGTAAATCTTACAAATACCCCAATTGAATATTACCCTTTTATGAAAATAGATTCCATAGGATACGGCGCTGGTAAAAATGATTTTGATGATTTCGCAAACGTATTAAAAATTGTTAAAGGATCTAAAAAAAATAATTTTGATTCCGACTCCGTTATTATACTTGAAACAAACGTTGATGATGTTTCAGGGGAAATATTAGGAAATTTAATTGAAAAAATCATGCAAGATGGTGCTAAGGATGCTTCCATTTATCATGGGATTACAAAAAAAGGACGACCAACAAATCTCATATCCATAATTTGTGATAATAATACATATGAAAAAATCGCTGATACTCTGATTACAGAGACTGGAACTTTGGGAATACGCGTGACTACCTCTAATAGATTAATTGTTCCACGGAATATTCGTGGAGTAAAATTAAATTTAAATGGCAAAATATTCACTGTGAAATACAAAGTTTCAGTGTTTAAAGGAAAATCTAACTTTAAAATTGAATTTGATGATTTGAAAAAAATCTCAAATTTTCTTAACAAATCCATTAAAGAAACAGAATCATTGATTAGAAATGAGATAATCAAGGAGGATGTTTAAAATGACCAAACTTAATGACCTGATAAATTGGTTTGAAAATAAAGGTGGTGTTATAATAGCTCTATCTGGCGGAGTTGATAGTGCATTGGTAGCTTATGCTGCATATCAAAAATTAGGTACCTCTGCAATTGCTGTAACTGCTGATTACAAAACTTTATCTCAGGAGGAACTTGAAACTGCCAAACAAATTTGTAAAGAGATAGGAATTTCTCAAATTCTTCTGGACTATAATGAATTAGATAACCAAGAATTTGTAAAAAATGATTCCAACCGATGCTTTCATTGTAGGCAAGAATTAGGGACTCATTTGGTAAATTTAGCAAAAAAACACAATATAGAATTTATTGTTGATGGAACAAATTTAGATGATTTAGGTGACTATAGGCCAGGATTAAAGGCCCTAAAACAAAATGGAATTAAAAGTCCATTAGTGGAAAATAATTTAACTAAAAAAGAAATTAGAGAAATTGCCAAATCAGTGGGCCTATCTGTTTATAATAAACCATCTAATTCTTGTTTAGCATCGAGAATCCCATGGGGTCAAAAAATTACTTTAGAAAGATTACTAAGAATAGAATATGGAGAAACTATTGTCAAGCAAACCACAAAATTAAAACAAGTAAGGGTGCGAGATCTTAAAGGTATAGCAAAATTAGAAGTAGAAAAAGAAAAAATATTTGTTTTGCGCGATGACACAATTTTTGAAGAAATTACAAAGAAATTAAAATTAATTGGATTTTCAGATGTTATTATAGATCCTGAGGGATACAAACCTGGAAAAATAAATGTGATTGCAGATTGATTTACCTCGATAATGCCGCCACAACAAAAATCCACGACGATGTCCTAAAAGATATGATGCCTTATCTAAAAGAACAATATGGGAATCCCTCATCAATTCATAGATATGGCCGCTTTGCTCATAGAGCCATCGAAAAAGCTAGAAAACAGATTGCCTATTTAATTAACGCAGACCCATCAGAAATCTTGTTTACTTCTGGTGGCACAGAATCAAATAATACAGCTCTTTATGGAATCGCAAAAAAAAATCCTGGTTCTCGTATTATTACATCGTCCATTGAGCATGACGCTATTTTAGAGCCATGCAAAAAATTAGAAAAAGAAGGTTTTGATATTATTTATTTACCTGTAAATAATTATGGCTTAGTCGATCCATTAATTTTAAAAGAAAATCTTACCGAAAATACATGTTTAGTATCTATAATGTTTGGCAATAATGAGGTAGGAACTGTAGAGCCCATATCTGATTTTGTCAAAATTTGTAACGAACAAAATATTCCTTTTCATACTGATGCTGTTCAAGCTACTGGCAAAATTCGAATTGATGTTAAGGAATTAGGAATAGATTTACTATCAATTTCCTCCCATAAAATTAATGGTCCAAAAGGCATTGGAGCGCTATATATTAGAAAAGGAATTTCAATAGATCCAATAATCCTAGGTGGAGGGCAAGAAAATGGTTTACGTTCTGGAACAGAAAACGTTGCCAACATTGTGGGATTTGGAAAAGCATGCGAACTTTCAAGAATTAATCTTTTGGAGAACATTTCTAGAATGAAAGAGTTACGAGATTATATTTCTACCAAAATTATTCAAGAAATTCCCGAAGTCATTCTAAACGGTCATCCTAAATCAAGATTGCCAAATAATATTCACTTCACTTTTCTTGGTGTTAATGGTGAAGATCTTTTAATAAAATTAGATGAAAATGAGATTGCAGCATCTACTGGGTCTGCTTGTTCGGTCCAGATACAAAAAGCATCTCATGTGCTTCAGGCTATGGGCTTTTCACATGAGCAAATTACTGGCTCTCTTCGATTAACCATTGGAATTTCAAATAATTTAGAAGAGATGGATAAAACAGTTGAAATATTAAAAAATGTGGTTAAAGAACTTCGTTCAGTTTCACCTTTTAAAGAAAAATATTCTTTTTAATTTAACAATTAAATTTTCAATTGAAATTTGTTTTTTGTAAATCCAACTGTAATTATAATGCCTAACACTAAAATCATGGCAGTTATTGTACCAAATTCTGGTATCACAAAGGTTCCTATGATTTCTATCTCAGAGTCTCCTTCTTCAAAATTAATTGAAATTAATCTTGTTTGGAGGTTGGTTTCGACTTCTTCGTAAGGAAATTGGATATTGTCAATTAGAATAATGAATGTCTCATCTTGACCATTGGGTTTTTCTGCATCTATTGATTCTCTTGGAAGTTTAAGAGAAATGGTTCCTTCATCTGGTGATTCAATTAGAATTAGTAGAGTAAAATTATCTGGCTCAATAATCATATCTTTTACCTTACCTCCTTGAATTGTGTATTTTATATCAAATGTTCCACCATTTGGAATTTCTACTTCAAAACTGTCTGTGGTTTCTAGAAACTCTTGTTTTGGTGTGAAAGTAAGTGTTGTTTCAGCAATATTTCCTTCACCATGAGAAACTCTAACCAAATATTCTCCCTCTTGTCTCCATAATGGTTTTTCTGCAATTATAGTGTGGGAATAACTCCCATCCTGTGCCGGGTCAAATTGAGCAGCATCTATTAAATTTCCTTCGAACCAAATTTGAAGAATAATTGGATGACCCACAATTATTGTTGCTAATTGACCTGAGATTACAACTGTGTCACCTTCATCATAGCGACTATCATCGGTTATTACTGTGAGAAATGGAATATTATCACTTTGAGCCAAAGCTGGCAAGGTAGAAAACATCAATAAAATTAAAACAAAAGAAATCTTAACATCCACAAAAAACATGCATTATTATTTCTATATCACTTTTTCTATCAAAAAAAAAAATGAAAATAAAGTAATAGATCTAGTATCTTGGCATAATACTAAGTCTTGATTTTGCAGAAACTACAATTATTGAAATAATTGCTACTGCTAGAATCAAAGCTGCAATTGCACCAAATTCTGGGACTACAAATGTACCGATAATTTCAATCTTTTCAGCACCTGCTAGGAACTTTACTGTAATTTCATTTCCATTAATTTCTACATCATCCCATTCTTCTCCGTCAACAAGTACCATAAAGGCACCGTCAAGGACATTTTTTGATGGGTTTAATGTGAGTGTTCCATCTTCATTAGCACTGATCATTACGATTAGGGAATTATCGTTTGTATTGACAGTCGCACCTGTAACTATTCCTCCTGAAATACTATATGGTACACAATTACCTTTTACAGTGAATTCTGATTCACCACATTTTACAGTTGGCTGTGTTGGTTGTGAGGTTATTCCACCAACTAACTCTACCAACACTTTGTTGTTTTTCTCAGCACTTCCATAGTTGGCTTTAATGTAGTAAGTTCCATCATATTTCCAGAGATTACCTGCTGTATTGAGAGTTGTTCTAAAATTCCCATTATCATCAACTGAGATTTGGTCAATTGTGACTATGGAAAACAAAGAACTCATCACGGTAAGTGTTACTGGAACCCCAGAAACTACATTTGCTACTCTGCCTGTTACAATAATTGTATCATTATGATCATATGTGGATTTATCAGTCCAAATTGAAATTGGAATATCTTCAAGTAATAATTGCTGGGCTATTACTCTTGGATCGTCTGGTCCACAATCAGGACATGATAGTTGAGCATATGCTGATGACACAGTTAAAGTACCGACTGCCATCAAAACGGCTAGTAGCGCGAACGACGTAGGGTTGTTCATCTTGTATGCGCTTCACAGGAATCTCTATTTATGTATATTTAAAAAATGAAAAAAGTAATAGATCTAGTATCTTGGCATGATACTTAGTCTTGATTTTGTAGAAACTATAATTATTGATATGATCGCTACTGCTAGAATCAAAGCTGCAATTGCACCAAATTCTGGAATAACTACTCCATCAACAATTTCCACTTCAACTGAAGCTTTATGATTTGAAGATTCTCCTTGCTGGGCTGTTACTGTATAGATGCCATCTTGAGTCCATAATGGGCCTCCAGTTGTAATATCTATAGCAAATTTCCCATCTAGATCTGGTGTAATTTGTTCAACAGACACTACATTGCCATTTGGCGCAATGACCTTCAATATAATATCTATGTTGGTTCTATCAGAATGTCCTACTATTCCTATTGTGGTTGAACCTTCCATTGCATTAGCTTTCATGGTGAGTCCTTTAAGAGAAAGTTGCTCGAGCTCTGGCACAAATATACCAGTTTCCAAATTTGACTTTGTTACCAACGTCTCCATTGTAATCCCATTAACTACTTCTACCATCACTGACATTGTGTATAATGAATTAGCATGCACACTTTGCATAGCAGTTATCGTGTAGAAACCATTTTGTTTCCATGATGGACCTAATTTGAATTCTGTAGAAAAGTACCCATTTGCATCAGGGGTTATCTGATCGAATGCTAATATATTGAATCCATCTGGGGATGCCACCTTAAAGGTAATATCTGTGACATGTGATGCTGTTTGACCACGAATTAAGATGGTATCTGATCCTTCGGATGCTTCTGCCGTCAAAGACATTCCTAGCATTGCACCAAAAACATCTTGTTGAATTGAAGTAACTGACATTAGTGATAATCCAATTAGAACTAGCACAATTGACGTTGTTGAACGCTTAAAATTCATCCTGATTCATCCCTAACTATTTGTTATTTATATATTTAAAAAATGAAAAAAAGTTGTAGGTCTAGTATCTTGGCATAATACTAAGTCTTGATTTTGCAGAAACTGCAATTATTGAAATAATTGCTACTGCTAGAATCAAAGCTGCAATTGCACCAAATTCTGGGACTACATGTGTACCGATAATTTCAATCTCTTCAGCACCTGCTGGGAATGATATTACTAGAGTTCTATCTACAGACGTTGTTGTTTCATCAAAGTCAACTTCTTCACCATCAACTAAGACAAAGTAATCATCATCCTCTTCTCCAATCGTTGCATCAATCAATTCTCTTGGCAAGGTAATGGTTAGTTGGCCATCATCAAACGCATCAATTTTTATGATAAGAGAATTTGCATCTAAATCGGGTGTAATTGAGATAAGTTTTCCACCTGTAATTTCATATCCTACCATAAAGTCAGTTGTTTCAACTGGGAATAAGTTATCCTGTTCCGTCATGGTTGAACCTCCAAATGTAAACGTGGTCTCGGCTGTTCTATTTTCGGTTGCATAGAGTACTTGAACCGTGTATTCTCCACTAATCTTCATGAGTGATCCTCCTGCAGTTAGTTCTGTACTGTATGTTTTATCTGAACCAACCATAAGTTGGTCAATAACTACTACATTACCATTAGGAGCAATAACTAAGAGACTAATAGCATACCCGAAAAGAATTTCACTTACTTCTCCTGTCACTATGATTGTTTCACCCTCCATATAGGATGTCTTATCAGTAGTTACAACGATTGGTTCCACTATTTGTCCAAATGCTGGTGCCATTCCAATACTTGCAATCATGATTGCAAATAAAGCAAACACCGATAGATGAGTTTTCATCAATTTTACGCTCAAATTTATACTATTTAATGTTATGAAAAATATAATTGACTAAAAAGAAAAAATACTGACGAATTTCAGATTAGATATATATTAACCTCAACAGGAGTTTTGGACAGTTTGTGTGTATTATTTATCGCTACATCTAATGTTCGTTATGAGGGTGTGAATTTTGGTAACTAAGAAAAACCAAGTTCTTGTACCTGACCATGTTTATGTCCCCAAACATGAAATAATTTCTAAAAAAGAAGCTGAAGCGGTCTTAAAAAAATACAATTGTAAACCTACAGAATTACCATTAATCTTTGTAACAGATCCCGCTATCTTAGGACTTGGTGTAAAACCTGGAGATATGATAAAAATTTCAAGAAAGAGCCCAACTGCTGGTGAGAGTCTTTACTATAGATATGTGGTGGAAGTTTAGATGGTAGATCCCTCAACTAAGCGCTGGCCAATAATTCAGGATATATTAAAAAGAGAAGGAATTGCCCGACAACATCTTAATTCATTTGATGAATTCTTGGAAAGAGGTCTTCAGAGTATAATTAATGAAGTGGGACAAATAGATATTGAAAATGCAGAATACCCTTACAAGATTCAACTAGGTAAAGTAAAACTCCAGCAGCCAAGAATGATGGAGCTTGATGGTTCTATAACTCACATTACGCCAGCCGAAGCTAGACTTAGAAATGTTTCATATTGTGCTCCTGTGATGATGGAGGCAAGCGTAATTGAAGATGGAAAAATATTAGAATCCAGATTTGTACACATTGGCGATGTACCAGTTATGGCAAAATCAAATGCATGTATTTTGAATAATTTTTCGTCTCAAAAATTAATTGAACATGGAGAAGATCCTAATGATCCAGGTGGCTATTTTATTATTAATGGTTCTGAAAGAGTAATAGTTGGATTGGAAGATCTTTCTTACAACAAGATAATTGTTGATAAAGAAACTGTTGGAGGAAATAATGTTTTCAAAGCAAAAGTATATTCATCAATTGTTGGTTATCGAGCTAAATTAGAATTAGTTATGAAAGCTGATGGTCTTATAGTAGCTAGAATCCCTGGTTCACCAGTAGACATTCCAGTTGTAATTTTAATGAGAGCACTTGGATTAGAATCAGATAAAGAAACAGCTGCAGCAGTTTCACTTGTTGATGAAGTTCAAGATGAATTGGAAGGTTCATTTGAAAAAGCTAGTGATGTCCCTACATCAAAGGATTCAATTGTGTATATCAGCAAAAGAATTGCTCCTGGGATGTTAGAGGAGTTTCAAATTAAACGTGCTGAGACACTTTTGGATTGGGGGCTTTTACCTCACTTAGGAAAACATCCTGAAAACCGAAAAGAAAAAGCACAATTTTTGGGAGAAGCTACATGCAAACTACTTGAACTAAAACTTGGATGGATTGATCCAGATGACAAAGACCACTATGGAAATAAAGTCATAAAATTTGCAGGACAAATGTTGGCAGATCTTTTTAGAACCGCATTTAGAAATTTAGTTAGAGATATGAAATATCAATTAGAAAGATCAGGCCAGAAAAGAGGTATAAATGCGGTAGCCGCTGCAATTCGTCCAGGAATTATTAGCGATAAATTAAACAATGCTATTGCAACTGGAAACTGGGGAAGAGGCAGAGTAGGTGTAACTCAACTTCTTGACAGGACAAACTATCTTTCAACAATCAGCCATTTAAGACGAATTCAGTCTCCATTGAGTAGGACCCAACCAAACTTTGAAGCAAGAGACTTGCATGCAACGCATTTTGGAAGAATATGTCCAAGTGAAACTCCTGAAGGCTCTAATTGTGGTCTAGTAAAAAATCTTGCACTTTCAGGAATTATCTCAGTACACATTCCGTCAGAAGAAATAGTAGAAAAACTATTTGATTTGGGCACCGTACATTTCTTTGATGCAAAAGATGATTTGAAAAAAGATGCAACTAGAATATTTGTCGATGGTCGTCTTATTGGGTACTTCAAAGATGGCAACCAATTAGCTGAATCTCTTAGGGAATTAAGACGAAACTCAAAGATTCATCCTCATGTAGGAATTTCATTCCACAAATCAGACATAGAGGGTGCTACGAAAAGACTCTATGTTAATTGTAATGCAGGCCGTGTCTTGAGGCCTTTGATAATTATTAAAGATAATAGATCACTACTTACTCAAGAACTCATAGAGAAGGTATCAAAGAAACTTCTTTCATGGAATGATCTGTTGAGAATGGGTGTACTTGAATTAATTGATGCAAACGAGGAGGAAAATTGCTATGTCACATTATATGAAAAAGATACCAAGAACCATACTCACCTAGAAATATTCCCACCATCAATTCTTGGTGCAGGGGCATCGATTATCCCATATCCAGAACATAACCAATCTCCAAGAAATACATATGAATCAGCAATGGCAAAGCAAAGTCTAGGATTTTCAACACCTATGATGAACACAAGTACCTATGTAAGACAACACCTAATGCTTTATCCACAAACTCCTATGGTCAATACAAAAGCCATGAAATTACTTGGTTTGGAAGATAGGCCGGCTGGTCAAAACTGCATTGTTGCTGTTTTACCTTTTGACGGTTATAACATTGAAGATGCAATAGTTTTGAGTCAACCTTCGGTTGATAGAGGTTTGGGAAGAACATTCTTCTTTAGAGTTTATGATGCTGAAGCAAAACAATACCCCGGTGGAATGCGTGATAGTTTTGAAATTCCAAATGCTGAAGATAACATTAGAGGATACAAAGGTGAAAAAGCCTACCGCCTTTTAGAAGAAGATGGAGTGGTAGCTTCTGAATCTTCAATTAAAGGAGGGGATATTCTAATTGGAAAAACCAGCCCACCAAGATTCATGGAGGAGTATAGGGAATTTGAATCAACTGGTCCTTACAGAAGGGACACTTCTATTGGTGTGAGGCCATCTGAAACTGGAGTTATTGATACTGTCGTAATGACGCAATCCAATGAGGGAGGAAAAATGTATAAAATTCGAGCCAGAGATATGAGAATTCCTGAGATTGGAGATAAATTTGCATCCAGACATGGACAAAAAGGTGTTCTTGGTATTTTGGCAAGAGCAGAAGACTTGCCATATACCGCAGAAGGTATTTCCCCTGATGTGTTAATTAACCCTCATGCATTCCCATCCAGAATGACGGTTGGAATGATGATGGAATCTATCTGTGGCAAAGCAGGCGCCCTTAGAGGAAAACAGTTTGATGGTTCTGCATTTGTTGGAGAAAAAATTGATGAAGTTAAACCTGTTATGGATGCTGCAGGTTTCAAATATTCTGGAAAAGAAATAATGTATGATGGAAGAACAGGGAAATCATTTCCAGTTGAAGTTTTCATAGGAGTTGTTTATTATCAAAAATTACATCATATGGTTGCAGATAAAATACATGCTAGAGCTCGTGGACAAGTTCAGATGTTAACCAAGCAACCAACTGAAGGACGAGCCAGAGGAGGTGGTTTAAGATTTGGTGAAATGGAACGGGACTGTCTTATTGCATATGGTGCCTCAATGATTCTAAAAGATAGATTATTGGATGAATCTGATAAAGCAGATATCTTTGTTTGTGAAAGATGTGGGTTGGTTGCTTATCATGATGTTAAGCAAAGGAAATATGTTTGTAGAGTTTGTGGTGACAAAGCTAAAGTATCATCAGTTTCTGTTGCATATGCTTTCAAATTATTACTGCAAGAAATGCAAAGTCTGAATATCGCGCCTAGATTAATAATAGAGGAGAAGGTATAATGTCAGTTCAAGCAATTAAAGCAATTACCGGAATTAGATTTTCTGTATGGTCTCCAACTGAAATTAGAAAATATTCGGTTTCAGAAATTACTGCCCCAGAAACATATGATGAAGATGGTATGCCTGTTCAGGGGGGATTAATGGATGGAAGATTAGGAACATTAGAACCTGGACAAAAATGTCTTACCTGTGGAAATACCGCTGCAAGATGTCCAGGACACTTTGGACATATTGAACTTGCAGAACCAATTTTACATATTGCATTTATTGATAACATCCATAAACTCTTGCAATCAACTTGCCGATCATGTGCGAGACTTAGAGTTCCTCAAGAGGACTTGGATGAATATGCCGCAATTAAAGAAAAACATTTGGCTTTTACTATAATCTCACAAAAACGCATTCCTGAACAAATCATAGAAAAAGCAAAGAAAGCAAAAGAATGTCCACATTGCGGAAAAACACAATATGAATTAATTTTTACCAAACCAACTATCTTTGTTGAAAAAACAGAGGTAGGAGAACATAGATTACTTCCAGTCACTATCAGGGAAAGATTCTCACAAATCACAGATGATGATTTACGTCTTCTGAATTATGATCCTGTCACTGCAAGACCTGAATGGTTTATTTTGCAGGTAATGCCTGTAGCTCCAGTAACTGTAAGACCTTCTATCATACTTGAAACTGGAATTAGATCTGAAGATGATTTAACACACAAGATGGTTGATATCATTAGAGTAAACCAAAGACTCAAGGAGAGTAAAGAAGCAGGAACTCCTCCTCTTATTGTTCAAGATTTAGTGGACTTGTTACAATATCATGCAACCACCTATTTTGATAACGAAGTTTCTGGTATCCCTCAGGCACACCATCGTTCTGGTCGCCCTCTAAAAACACTTACTCAAAGACTAAAAGGAAAAGAAGGAAGATTTAGAGGATCCTTGTCGGGAAAGAGAGTAGACTTTTCAAGTAGAACCGTCATTTCACCTGACCCAAACTTGGATTTGTCTGAGGTGGGTGTTCCTTTACAAATTGCAATGAAACTAACAATTCCAGAGATTGTTACTGAATGGAATATTGAGAAAATGAGACAACTTGTAATTAACGGTCCAAGTAAATTCCCAGGTGTAAATTATATTGTTCGACCAGATGGCGTAAAAATCAGACTTGATTTTGTTGAAGACCGTTCTGTGATTGCCGAAACTCTTGAAATGGGATATCTAATAGAGAGACATCTTTCTGACGGTGATATAGTCATGTTTAACAGACAACCATCACTTCACCAAATGTCCATTATGGCACATTATGTTAAAGTACTGCCAGGACGAACTTTTAGATTACATCCATCTGTATGTCCACCATACAACGCAGATTTTGATGGTGATGAAATGAACTTACATGTACCACAAAGCGAAGAAGCCAGAGCAGAGGCGATACTGCTAATGAGAGTTCAAGACCAACTAATTTCTCCAAGATATGGGGGTCCAATTATTGGAGCATTAAGAGACTTTGTTACAGGTGCATATCTTCTCACAAAAGATGATACTGTTTTGTCAGTTCAAGAATTTTCAAATCTTGCAATGCTTGGGGCATATACTGGAAAACTACCAAAACCTATGACCAAAACAAAAGATGGTCTCGCATATACTGGAAAACAACTATTTTCATTATTCTTGCCTAAAGACTTCAATTTTGTAATTACATCAAAATGGTCTAAAGGAACCAAAGGGGCACAAAAAGACGTTGTAATTAAACAAGGAGAACTACTTAGTGGCGTAATTGACAAGGCCTCAATAGGTGCTGAAGAACCAGAAAGCGTATTGCATAGGATAGCAAAGGATTATGGAAACGCAGAAGCAAAATCCTTCTTAAATTCAATCCTAATTATGGTAAAACAATACATCACTTCTTATGGATTTAGTTATGGTTATGCCGATTTAGAAATTCCTGAAAAAAACAAACAGCAAATTATAGATGATATTCACGAAACATATGACGTCATATCTGACTTAACTTCTCAATATGAAAAGGGTACTCTAAAACTTACTAGAGGAATGAAACCTGAGGAGGCACTGGAGGCTTATATTGTAAATGAATTAGGTAAAGCAAGAGACAAGGCAGGAAACACTGCTGACCAATCAATGGACGAAAGCAATGCAGGAAGAATCATGGCAACAACTGGAGCAAGAGGTTCATCCTTAAACATTGGCCAGATGGCAGGGGCTTTAGGACAACAATCAAGAAGAGGTAATAGACTACATTCCGGTTTTCATAATCGTGCTCTTACACACTTTAAAGAGAATGATCCAAATCCGGACGCGAAAGGATTTGTAAAATCAAATTATAGAGAAGGTTTGTCAACACTAGAATTTTTCTTCCACGCTATGGGTGGAAGAGAGGGACTGGTAGATACTGCAGTTAGAACTCAGCAAAGTGGATACATGCAGCGTAGGCTGATTAACGCCTTGGAACACATTAGATTAGAATATGATGGAACAGTTAGAGATCCACACGGACATATTATTCAATTCTTGTATGGAGAAGATGGTATTGATGTAGCAAAAAGTGATCATGGTGAGGCCTTTAATGTCACAAGATTAATTGAATCTCAAACCATTATAGATTCAGGAAAGAAAGCAACAAAAGAGGAGATTGAAGAAATTACCAAAAAATACACCAAAACATTCAATCCAAGATTGAAACGACTTGTAGCTGATGGACTTCTTGATTCTAAACTAAGCAAAGAAGGAGTAACAATTGTTGGTAAAAAAGGACTTTTGCTATACAATAAAGCTCAAGTTGAACCCGGTCAAGCAGTAGGAATTATTACCGCTCAATCAATTGGTGAACCTGGAACTCAGATGACCTTGAGAACTTTCCACTTTGCAGGAATTAAAGAAAGAAACGTAACCTTGGGCCTTCCAAGACTAATAGAACTAGTTGACGCAAGAAAGAAACCAGTTACTCCAACTATGGACATTTACCTTGATGAAGAAATAAAAAAATCAAGAGAAAAAGCAATTGATGTTGCAAGAAATATTTTACAAACAAAGGTTTCCGATTTAATTGAAGATAGTGAAACTGACTACAACACTGAAATCAAACTTATTCTCAGCGAAAATAAATTAAGAAGCAGAGGATGTACCATTGGGGAAGTTGAGTCTGCATTAGAATCCAACAAAAAATTTAAGATGGAAACAACAGGAGAATTAATCACTCTAAAACTAGTTGAAGAAGTAGATGCTCCAACTGCAATAGCAATTAGAAATAAAGTTCTTAATTCTACGGTTAAAGGGGTTCCAGATATTCTCCGTGTAACTTTGGTTCAAAAAGATAACGAATGGGTAATTCAGACAACGGGATCTAACATGGCAAAAGTGCTTGAGGTAAAGGGAATTGATAAGAGAAATGTCAGAACAAACAATGTATTTGAGATTGCAGGTACCTTGGGAATTGAGGCATCTAGAAATGCTTTGATTAATGAACTGAACCATACTCTGGGAGACCAGGGATTAGAGGTTGATAATCGGTATATCATGTTGGTATCTGATTTGATGTGTTCCAAAGGATACATGCAACAAATTGGACGACATGGAATTGCCGGATCTAAAGACAGTGTTCTTGCAAGAGCTGCATTTGAAATAACTGTACCTACAATTGCACATGCGGCCTTGGCGGGAGAAGTTGAACGACTAAAAGGAATTACTGAAAATGTAATTGTTGGAAGTAATATTCCAGTTGGCAGTGGAACAGTTGACTTGTACATGCAAGTAAGTAAAAAAAAATAATTAATGTGAAATAGATGGTAGACGAAATTTCAACCTTGATGAGAAACAATAGAAACAAATCCGTTTTTCTAAAGTTAAGAAATGACAAAACTATCAAAGGCAGTCTTGTAGATTTTGATGTTTACATGAACCTAACATTAGATGATGCGGAAGACGTTTCGGATGGAAAAACTCTGAAATTAGGGAAAATTCTTTTACGGGGAGATAATGTTTTAACAATTTCTTTACCTGATGATGACTCTTGATTAATTAGATAATCCTGTTGTAACTCTCAAAGATTAAATCTTATCGATTCTTTATTTTTTTATGTGGCAATTGTTTTTAATCTTTGCAATAATTTTCCCTTTGGCATATGCCGAGCAAATACCTGATTATTATAAACCATATTCTCCAATTTTTACAGACAAACCCATATACTCTTGGACTGATAAAATCAAAATAACTATACTTGCTCCTAGTTGGAATACCGATAGACATCTGATTGATTCTATTGGTGATAACGAAGACCATCCAATTAAAATTTCAACCGGCAGTAATTCTCTTGAGCCCTATAGATTCACCGAGACTGGAGTCAATACTGGAATATTCACAGCAGAGGTTACTTTAACCGGATTTCTTCATGACGCAGATGGTGATGGAGATATTGATACCACTCCTAGAACCTTAGGAAATGGACCAACAAGTGGGTTTTTAGCAGTTGAAAGAGATTCTGCAATTACTATTTCTTTTGAATTTGCAGATGGCGTTGTATTACTTGAATCGGTTCTTACTACATGGAATATTGGCAACATTCAATTCTCTGAGAATAATTTTCTTTCAAACAAATCGGCATTAATACGAGTAATTGATCCAGATCTAAATCTTAATCCTGAAGCCTTAGACCAAATTCCAATCCAAGTATATTCCGATTCTGATATCGCTGGAATTGAAGTTGCAGGAATTGAAACCTCAGAAAGTTCAGGAATTTTTGTTGCAACAATTACATTTACCCAAAATTTATCCTCCAGCGGAAATAGATTACTTGCTTTGCCTGGGGATGAAATCTATGCAAAATATGATGACCATACGCTGCCAAAACCATATTCAACATCTGATAATCTAGAAATCATAACTTTAGCAAAAGTTACTTCCTTTATCTCCACATTGGATAGACTAACAAATTCTCCAATTACACTGACTGACAGTTTAGGAACTCCTTTGAAATCTTTTCAAGCAAACAATAGAATTCAAATTGTTGGATCTATTACAAATGAGCAAAACTTTGAACAAAAATTTGTTTACTTGGTTCAAGTAAAAGATCATAATAATACCGTGGAATCAATTTCTTGGATAGGTGGTGTATTGTCCGAACATCAAAATCTAGATGTCTCTCAATCATGGTTACCTAAAAACTCCGGAACTTTTTTAATTGAAACATATGTCTGGAATTCCTTGGATGATCAAATTCCTTTGTCTCAATTTATATCCACCTCAGTAACTATTGAATAACCAAAAGTATGATTTCTACGTGATTATTAAATACAAAATTGAGATTTTACACATGTGCTAGGAAATAAAATAGGTATGCTGTTAGTGATAACCATACTTTCCTTTACATTAATCTTAGAAAGCTTTGGGGAAACTATCTTTTTTGAATTCGACCAGTCTGAATACAACACAGGAGAAAAATTAACATTTTCTGGCTCCATTCCAGAATATTCAATGCCAATAATGGCAGTTAGCATTTATGATCCCAATGGAAAAATCCTATCTGCAAATAATTTAGAACTTGATGGAGAAGGAAATTTTTCCAAAACAATTTCATTGGATTCACCATTTTATGACCAACCTGGCAAATACAAAATAAAAATAAATTATAAGAAAATCATCCAAGAAGAGTTTTTTATCATTACTGGCGAAGTGTCTCAATCAGATTCTATTCTAAAAGAGAAAGCCACACCTGAAATTATTTTTCTAGCTACCGAAAAGGAGGAATATACTGATGGAGACACTGTAAAAATTACAGGAATAGTTTCATTAAAACAATCCACCACTGTTTTAATAGGAATCTATGATCCATTTGGAACACCTGCGGGATTTTATTTTGGAGATGTAAATAGAAATTTAGAATTTTCTAAAAGTTTTCTTGTAAAAGCGGGAGTAAATTTTAAAGTTGATGGTGTTTATACTATAAAGGCCCATTATGTTGAAAGTGAGGCCATAACAACTTTCAAATTTTATGAAGATATACCTAACACAGCTGACGACAATTCAAAATCAGCTGACGACAATTCAAAATCAGCTGACGACAATTCAAAATCAGCTGACGACAATTCAAAATCAGCTGACGACAATTCAAAATCAGCTGACGACAATTCAAAATCAGCTGACGACAATTCAAAATCAGCTGACGACAATTCAAAATCAGCTGACGACAATAGTAAAAAAAGTATAACAAAACAAAAAAGCAAGTCCATAATTCAAAATAATGATAAAGAACACACAAGTAATACTAAACCAAATAATCTTTCTGTAGAGGATATTGAACTTGGCAAGTTACTAAACCAAATTATATTAGAATGTGATAGGAGCAAATATTTGGATACTATTTCATACTATGATGGGATGGGGCCTGCTTTATATCGACTTTGTAAATTTGATAGCTCTCTCGAATTCTTTAGTGAATCATTATCCAAAGATCCTAACAATGTTGAGGTTTTGACAAATAAGGGATCTGCTCTTAGAAAATTAGGATATTATGATGAGGCATTATTTCATTTTGATAAAGCAATAGAGATTAATTCTAATTTTCTTCCTGCTATAAACAATAAAGCAAACACACTTGCAAATTTAGGCAACTATGAGGAAGCGGTTTCTCTATATGCTGAAGTGTTAGGAAAAAATCCAGGTTATATCGCTACTCGACAAAATCTTGAACTAGCATTATCAGAAATGCCACAAACACATAATGTGAATTTTCAAAAACCAATAATTACAGTAAAAGAAAATAATTCTGTATTCGAAGATACATTGAAAAATAATGAACCAATAAAATTACAAAAAGAAAAATCTTCAAACTTTTTTGAGCAAATAAGCTCTATGTTTTCTTCACTGGGATCTCTTTTTGGCATTTCAAATTAAAATTTTTTTTCCATACGTAAATTTTCAATAAACCTATAAAGCCCCAAGTAACGGATTGTCATTAAGGAATGAGTAAGATACTAGAAAAAGCACTAAAAGATGCCTTGAAGGAGGACAAAATTACCATGGGTGCCAAGCAAGTGTTGAACTCTGTAAAAAACTCCAAACTAATTGTATTGTCTCAATCTGTAGAAAAAGAGATGTTTGAGAAAATTGAATCAGATGCAAAAAAAGAAAAAATACCCTTTGTTAACTTTCAAGGAACCTCTGTCGCATTAGGTAGATTGTGCGGCCTACAATTTAGAATTTCAACTCTATCATTTACCTCTATTACTGACTCAAATATCAAATCAATTCTTAAAGATACAGAAACTGGGGAAACAAAATGAAGAATTACAATATATTAAATGTAGATTTAAATGAGACCAATTTTTTCTGGAGATAATTAGGATTTTTTATGACACAATCAATCAAACTTACAACAGAACAAATGCGTATGATGTCTTTGTTCCAAAATGTTACAGGTGCAACAGCTAGGGATTGTATTGATGATGAAAAACAAGACCGTGTAATTTTTGTGGTAAATTCTGGAAAAATGGGATTGGCAATTGGAAAGGGTGGATGTCACATTAAATCATTGCAAAATATCGTAAAACGAAATGTAGAACTGGTTGAATTCGATGAAGATCCAGCAAAATTTCTGACTAATTTACTAAATCCAAAATTGGTTTCTGAAGTTAAAATAAATAAACGATCAGATGGCACTACACAGGCAATAGTAATAGTAGATCCAAGAAAGAAAGGAATTGTAGTTGGACGTGAAGGAAGAAACGCTGAAAAAGCAAGATTACTTGCAAAACGATATTTTGATATCTCCAGCGTACTCATAAACAGTCCTCAAAGAGCAACTTTGGAGTTGTAAGAAATGACAAAAAAATCCCCCCTTGGATTATTTGCAGGACGTGTCCTAAAAGAGAAAAAAAAGAAACAAAGATGGTCAATCTCCAGTTATAAAAGAAGAAAACTTGGAATTGATAAAAAAGCAGATCCACTTGGTGGTGCTCCCCAAGGAAGAGGAATTGTTTTAGAAAAAGTAGGAATCGCTGCAAAACAACCAAACTCTGCTATTAGAAAATGTGTTAGAGTTCAACTAATTAAAAATGGCAAAACTGTCACTGCGTTTTTACCACGAGATGGTGCAATGAACTTTATTGATGAACACGACGAAGTCCATATACAAGGAATGGGTGCTACCCAAGGCGGTGCCATGGGTGATATTCCAGGAGTACGATTCAAAGTTTTCAAGGTAAATGATACTTCACTTCATGAACTTGTAATTGGTAAGAAGGAAAAACCAAGGAGATAAAATTGGCACAAACAAAGAATCTGTTATTATTTAGGAAATGGGACCTCTCAGAAATTGAGGTAAAGGATCCGGGACTTAGAACTGCAATATCTCTTAGAAAGCAAATCATTCCCTACACTTTTGGCCGATCAGCACTTAAACGATTCAATAAAGCTGAAGTTAACATTGTTGAAAGACTTTGCAACAAACTTATGCATTTTGGTAAAAAGTATGCTAAAAACACTGGTAGAATGACTGGAAAAAAGATACGAATCTTAAACACAGTAAAAGTTGCTTTTGACATAATTTCCCTTAAAACTGGAGAGAATCCAGTTGAAGTTTTAGTTAGAGCAGTAGAATATTCTGCTCCAAATGAAGATACAACAAGAATTGTTTATGGTGGAACAGTTTATCATGTTTCAGTTGACGTTGCCCCAATTAGAAGAGTTGATTTGGCATTAAGATTTATAGCTGACGCAATCAAAGAAGCTACTTTTTCCAACCCAAAACCAATTGAAGAACACATGGCAGAACAACTTATCTTGGCATCAAAAAATGATTCTAACGCTCCATCTGTAAAAAAGAAAAATGAGCTAGAAAGAATAGCCCAAGCTTCAAGATAGAATTTTACGAGTAGCCCGAGGCAGATTCGAACTGCCGTCTCCGCCTATCCACTCTTGAGATCCAGAGGGCAGAATCCTTGATCTAAAACTATTTGACCGCTAGACTATCGGGCTACCAAAATAAATTCTAAAGGCTTAGAATATAATTATTTACTAAATCTACTTTATTCTAACTTCATGAATTGCTGTTGCATAGTCACAATCTGATTTTAATCGCATGTATGGAATTAATCTATAGTGGATAGAATAAAGAAAATCTTCTTTTCGCAAAATTTCTTTTTGCATTAGAGAAACTAAACCACGTGATGTAGTTGAAACATCAACATTTTTTTTAATACAAACCTCATCACGTTTCCTTTGATATTGCCTTAAGGTAAAGGAAACATCATTTAATTCTAAAATTAAAGGCCAAATAACCTCTGCCCAGACAAATCTTCTGTTTTCAGTAGCCGATGCATATTTTCCTTTTTCACTCAACATTAATAACATCTTCAAAAGATTTTATAACTTAATACTTGTCTCAAAAAGAAATTGAAGAATCATTAAACCTATTACAAAAAGATTGGGATGTTGACCCAATTTTACGACAATTCATGCTTGGTAAAATCAACAATGTCTCAGATTTTCCAGTCAAAGTAAAAGATGTAGTTTTTCATGTTCCTTATCTTGATTCAGAAAAAAAATACATTTTATGGAAATGCTTTTGGCCTGACTGTCATAACTGCTGTGATAGGCAAGGCAGACTTCCTCTAACCTCTGATGATCTTATCACCATTGGCAAGAGTCTGAAATACCAAAAGACTTCTGATTTTATAAAAAACGAAACTATCACTGTAACCTACCAAGAACAAGGACCATCCGGACAATCTACAACAATGACTACAATTAATCTAAAAAGAAAAACAGATGAGACACCGCAAGATGATGGAACACATATCTCATGCAGATTCCTAGATGACAAAGGTAGTTGTGGCATGCATCCGGACCGTCCTGGAGTATGCTATTTGTATCCATTCTCAACCTGGCTTGAAAATGAAAAGGGAATGGCACGAGTTCATGCTACATTTCAATTTACAGGTGACTGCCCAGGATTTTACCTCTCAGAGAATTTAGATGAAATGAAGGAGGAGTTTCAAGAATATTCTAAAATCATTTACCAGTATAACATGTCCTCAAGTCGGACTAATCGAGAAAGTTTTGGCTCTGTTAGTTTTAGCTAGGCCTTTGCCACTCTCATTAAATCTTTCATGTGAACCTCCATTCCAAAACGGGCTTCATTTTTTTTCATATATCTGAAAATTGACAAGAGGTCTGGTAATTGCTTTATGATACTGAATTGATTTTTCATCTTGTTTCTAATAAATTTGAATACTTTGCCATAGACCTTAAAGTGCTCCAACACCTCTTTTTCATAAGCTTCATTATCTCCTAGATTTTTTATAAAAATATCGACACACTCCATACTGGGAATTATTCCTTCTCCTAATAATGGGTAGACAGTTCCTATTGATTCTCCTACTCCTACTACTTTTCCCTTGTAAAATGGCTTGCACATATCGGGAGTTGCTAATCTAATTGGTCGTCCAACCGTCTTTAAGACTTTGCCTCCATATTTTGCTAAAAACTCATCAGTAGCTTTGACGTGATTTTTCTTGTAATCGCCTGCACCAATATGTGCAATGTTTTTTCCTAGTGGGAAATACCAAAAATAACCTGTCATTTTAGCAAATGGTCTGACTACAAAGTCGTCAAATGGAACCTTGTCGTCGTATTGTACCTTGTACTGATAGGTTGGTAAAAAAAAGTCTTCCTTCAACCTTGGCAGGTACACTCTATGAAATCCTGTACAATCTACAATTAGATCAAACTCTTTTTCCAGATCTTCAAGTTTTGGTGCTGTCCCAAATTTTATGTTGCACCCCTTGACAAAATCTTTAATCAGCTGAATCTTGTCATATGTACATAATCCGTGCAGGCCAATGTCAAACTTTACGTTTTTATCCATCTCAATGTGCAACTTTTTTCCATCATGAATAACATAATCATTAAAGTCTATACCTGATTTTTTACAAAACTCTTCCATCTTTGGTTTGCTTGCTCCCCATGCACAGATAGAATCATGCTTCAGCTCAGACATTCTCTCAAATCCTACAACCTCATGAGAATCCTTTATTCTTGATATTAGGTAACTGCCTGCAACTCCAATTCCACAAACGGCTATCTTCATTTGGCTAGAATCTTTTTAGACCTAATAAATACACTCTAGTATTCATGAGTCTTGTTCTTCATATCCGAAAATTAAATCACCAGAATTCCTTTTTTTATCAAATACCGCACTCCGTCTAAAAACTCATCATCGGTAATCTTGTCTTGGCTCCACCATAGGGCATTTTGTTTTACATAGTTTGGAATTTTCACACCAAATGCTTGTTTTTCTTCAAAATCCTCCACGGTTTGATTTTCAGGAGAAGGTGGATTCAAAATTCCTTGTCTTATTAGGTACTGTATTCCTAAAATAAAGTCATGCTCATTTATCTTGTCTTCTGCCCACCACTTTACAGAATTTTTTACCCATTGTGGGAACTCTGATTGAACATTCTCCCCCTCATATTGTATGTCTATTGTAACCTCGTGACTCTTGCTATCTCTGTAATTAGCAAATACTGTATACGTTCCATTAACGATACTCTCGTCAACTACTGTTTGAAAATTAAAAACTCCATCTGAACTTACTCTAACTTCTCTGGTTTCAACTGATTGATTCGGATCTATAATTGTTATTTGTACTTGTAGTCCTGAGATGTACATGTTCTTGTTTATCAGACCATCAACGCTTGCAACAACAAATCCTGCTTTTGGAATTACAAACACCTCTGATGATGATTGAAAAGAATCAAAGACTATTTCTTCCTCTATATCTGGTAAAAATCCGTTTTCTCCATACAAGGACCTAACAGCTAGAACATCTTTTACAGTGATTATATTTTCATTTAGATTCTGATGGCTAAACACTGCCATAATGGATGGTGCAGGAACTGTTCCCCTAGCCCATCCAATGCTTACATCAAGATTATCTGAGGAATAGTGTCCTAGTCCTAGAGCATGTCCGAACTCATGTTTTATTACACTCTTTATCTGTTGCATTAATCTTGGAAATCCCTCGTAACATGGATCAAAGTATACCCAATCCTTGTCTTCTGTTTTACAAAATTTTATTGATTCATAGTAGATAGTAATATCAGATCTTCCAGTATCTCCCAACTCGTACTCTGTTTTTCCTAACAGCTTGTACCACTCATCTTGAGATTCAGGTCTTTCTTTAAACTTTATAAAAATTTGACATTGGTCATAATCAAATTCTTTTTGTTGCTCCAAAGTAACTGGGATCTGATCAATTATCCACATTGATTTGTCTCGTCCTCTCTCATAACTTTGTAATTGAACCTGCCATTCAGCTATTGAAATCCTTGTCTCATCCATTATTCTTTTACCAAAAGTCTCTGAAAGAATTTTGCTATTTGGATAATCAGGTTCTATAATACAAACAGTAGAGACGTCTTTAATTTTAGGTCCCCACTTTTCATAAGTTACAGTATACGCAAATGATGATTGGAAACTAAACAAAACAATTGACGCTAAAACAATTCCTAAAATTGGTTTTTTCAATATGATTTTGTATTTTTTTTACAGTTAAATTTTTTTGGGATAAATTGCACCTATGCAAAATGACCAAATCTATCTAAATATGATGTTCACCAATTTTTAAATCAAATTGGTTTTAGGCTCAAAAACCAGAAAAATTTCATATTTTTCATAGGTGTATGTATTTTTTTTCACACACACAAGCTTAAGTTATCTCTCTTTATAGTAAATATGAAACTCAGGTCCAACTCTCTATCGCCCGATTCTGAAAAGGACTTGATGTTTCTTTTTTTCCTATATTAA
>Ga0209987_10000212_pt1 | contig 28674 bp, 26 predicted proteins | sample N074metaG_FD_182134 | JGI IMG/M metagenome (GOLD analysis project Ga0209987, IMG submission 182134) | Deep subsurface microbial communities from Kermadec Trench to uncover new lineages of life (NeLLi) - N074 metaG (SPAdes) (version 2) | ecosystem: Environmental > Aquatic > Marine > Ocean trench...
CGTCTTCAACCACAACCTGGAGACCGTGCCGCGCCTCTACCGCCCGGTGCGGCCCGGCGCCGACTATCGCCACTCGATCGGCCTGCTCGCGCGCGCCAAGCACATCGACCCGGCGCTGTTCACCAAGTCGGGCATCATGGTCGGTCTCGGCGAGGACGAGGACGAAGTGCGCGGCGTGATGGACGACCTGCGCGCCGGGGCGGTGGATTTCCTGACCATCGGCCAATACCTGCAGCCGACCCCCAAGCACCTCACCGTCGAGCGCTTCGTGACCCCAGAAGAATTTAAATCCTACGAGGCGGCGGCCTACGAACGCGGCTTCCTGATGGTGGCGGCGACCCCGCTCACGCGCTCCTCCTACCACGCCGGCGAGGACTTCGCGCGGCTCCGCGCCGCCCGCGCCGCCAAGCTGGCCGAGACCTGAGGCGCGCGCGGGGACCGTGCCGACCCACGCCGAGAAACGCGTTCTCGCCTGCAGCCCACGCCAGCTTTTCGATCTGGTCGCCGACATCGAGTGTTATCCCGAGTTCCTGCCCTGGTGCGTGGCCGCGCGCATCCGCAAGCGCGAGGGCAATTTGGTGGTCGCCGATTTGGTGATCGGCTTCAAGATGTTCCGCGAGCGTTTCACCAGCCGCGTGCGCCTCGACCCCGAGGCGGGCCGCATCGACGTCGCCTACGAGGAAGGCCCGTTCAAATACCTCAACAACCACTGGGTCTTCGAGGACCACCCCCAAGGCTGCGCCGTCGACTTCTACGTCGACTTCGAATTCCGCTCGCGGCTCCTGCAAAAACTGATCGAGCCGCTGTTCGCGGAGGCGGTACGGCGCATGGTCGCGGCGTTCGAGGTGCGGGCGGGGAAGCTGTATGGAAAGCGGCTGGGGGATGGTTGACGGGCGTGGCGGCAAGGTAAGGGGATAGCGCGGGCGACCGGTCGAGTGCGGAGCCTAGGACGACGGCTTGCTAGCGCGCCAGTACTCATAACCGGCGTTGCCGAGGTCGCGCTCAACCCGGCTCGAACGTCCGGTTTCTGCTGCTTTTCGGGCGGGGAAAAGGAGCCAGACTCGGACAGCCAGTTCCCCAAAAAATAATGAAGCGAGCATGGCGCTTAGCTTCGTTCCAGCATCTGTTGCACCAGCGGTGTCGGGTCCGTCACTGATTTGGTCCAGTCTGCTATACTCGGATGTGTCACCGTAACGACTGCAATTCCTTCATCGCTGAGATGGGATTCACTCGTCCAACGACGCTCTTTATTCTCGATGAATTGCCCAGCATGGTGGTTGGCTGAGAGCCGATCACGTATGCTTTTCCCCGTTGTCTTGCCGAAACACACGATAACACGAGGACGAAGAACGCGAATCACTTCTTGATGGAAGGGCCAGCAAAGGTCTGCGAGCTTCCGAATTTCCTTCCGACTGAGGTTGGCCTCTCTTCTGGAACGCACAAAGATCAGGTTGCTGGAAGGAGTGTCTCGCGGGTCTCGGCAGAGTCTGCACAGCATGTGCAAGACCCGTGGTTGCATACCGTATGTACCAGGTGGGTTGCCTGCGGGTGACCCTGTCGGCCAGCTCTCGTCACAATAAGCGGACCATCGCGCTGAGAATTTATTTAGGACATCTATCGTGTGTGATTGTACGGTTTCTTGCGAATGTTCAGCAGGACTACCTCCCGGATTGAGACCAATTAGGTACAGATCATTCGCTTTCCTATAGGCATCCCGTCCCGAATAGAACACTTTGCCCGATCGGTTCCAGATTTTCGGATCAATTCGGCTTACGAGTCTCTTGATCACTCGCCGGTCTCCAGTATGCGGGTTTCAGACGTGAAGGCGTGCAGATATTTGATCTGATATCCACCAGTTGAGTTCGTTGGTATCCAATCTGATCGCCACGTTGCTGCCCGGATAGCGGGCGATGACTTGGTGCGGGTTTGCCTCCACCTTGGTGATGAGTTCGAAGCGCTTCTCCGGGTCAGTCCCTTCTCTCGCCTGTTCCAAGAGCCAAACCGTCTCGACCATTAGCCGGTTGGCTATGGAATTTTCGTCCGCTCGCGCCGGCGCGGCGCCCGGGGCGGTGAGGGCCCAGGCCATAATCAGAGAAAGAATAAGCGTCCGCATCATAGCGCCATGGTAGGCATGCCGGATCGGCTTGGCTACCGTCTTTTGCGCCACTATCCTTTCACGTTGTGTCATTCCGTAACCAAGATCGAGGGAGGGGGAGTCATGAACCGGCGGATCGTTGCGGCCGCTTTTGTTTGTCTTTTCGCGCTGGCGGGGGCCGGCTCTGCAAACGCCCAGGATAGCGGCGAAAAGAAATTCGAAGTCACGCTGTTGGGCACGGGCACGCCGTTCCCGTCGATAAATCGCTTCGGTCCGGCGATCCTGGTGCGGGCCGGCGGCAAATATCTGCTGTTCGATTGCGGCCGTGGCGTCACCCAGCGGCTGTTTCAGATCAAGCTGCCGTTCAGCAAGATCGATCATCTGTTCCTCACCCATCTGCATTCCGATCATGTCGTCGGGATTCCCGATCTGTGGCTGTCGGGTTGGCTCGGCGCACCCTGGGCACGCCGCCGCGCGCCCTTCGCGGTGACCGGGCCTGCGGGAACCGCCAACATGATGGCGCATCTGGAGAAGGCCTATGCCTGGGACATCGAGACCCGCCTGACCGACCAGAAACTCCCGCCCCTCGGCGTGCAGGTCGCGGCGACCGACATGAGCGAAGGCATCGTGTATGACAGCGACGGCATCAAGGTCACGGCCTTCAAGGTGAACCACGGGAAGCGGATCGACCCGGCCTATGGTTACCGTATCGAATTCGATGGACGCACGGTCGTGCTGTCGGGCGATACGAAGTACAACGAAAACCTGGTGAAGAATGCCGAGGGAGCCGATCTGATCGTGCACAGCGTCGCCGCCATCTCGGCCGGCTTGCTCGAAAAGTCCAAGGTCATGCGCGCCATCCTCGGCCATCATTCGGAGCCCGAGGACACCGCGAAAGTGTTCAACACGGTGAAACCCAAGCTTGCCGTCTATTCGCACCTGGTGCTTTACGGCGGGACCACGGCGGAAGATCTGCTGCGGCGCGTGCGGGCCGAATACAGCGGCGAGGTGCGGGTCGGCGAAGACCTGATGGTGATCGATGTCGGCCGCGACAAGGTAACGGTGCGGAACTGATCGTCCGCGGCAAGTTCGGGCCCGACGGCGCCGTTTATCGCCGCTCGTCGAGCAGGGCGCCGGCGATCTCGTCCCATTCTTTTTTCAAGGGCGCCGAGGACGGCGGCTTTTCGGCGCGCCGGTACCAGGACTCGGCGTTGGACTGGTCGCCTTCGACCCGGTGCAGGTAGGCGTGCACCCAGGCGCCGTCCGCGTCCTTTTGCCCCTGGGCCAGGCGGTGGGCCTGGTCCCAATCGCCCTTGGCCTCGTGCCACAACGCGGCCAGCGCGCCCCCCAGGTCCTCGGGCGGCGCGTCCCGGTCCAGAGTTTGCTTGAACGTCGGAAGATCCATATCTCGGCTCCTTGGTTTTAGGGCAGTTCCAAACCGGCGGCGAGCCCCGCGTAAAGGGCGGCCACCATGATCGCGTTGAAGGTGCCGTGGGCCAGGATCACCGGCCACAGCGAGCCGCAGCGATGATAGAGCAGCGCCAGCGCGATTCCGATCGCGGTCAGGGCCGGGATCAAGACGGGCACGCCGTGCAGGATGGCGAAGACCAGGCCGCTCACGACCGCCGCCGCGCCGACGCCGAGACGATCCCGGAGCCAGGCGAACAATAGTCCGCGAAAGGCCAGCTCTTCGCCGATCGGGGCCACGAACCCGGCCATGACCAACATGGAGAACAGGGCCGGCCAGGAGAACCCGCCGGATGCCACGGCGTCGATCTGGGGATTGTGGAAATCCTCCCCCACCAACCGCGGGATCAGGATGCCGTTGATCGCGGCGACCATCGGCAGCATTAGCACCGCCAGGCCCAGTCCGCGGCGGCACCATCGCGGCGTGCTTGACCGCAGTCCCAGGTCGGCCCAGCGCAAGCCGTACTTGCGCAGCGCCAAATAATGGATCGTTACCAGGACCGCCACGGTCTGGAACAGCAGCACGCCCAGGGTCAGCAGCACGACCGACCCGCCGCCGGTCGCGCGCGGCGCCAGGGCGGCGACCAGCCCGGCGAGCAGGCGCACCGAACCGAGCGCAACGATCAAGATCAACAGCAGATCGGCGCCGCTTACCGGAATCGGGCGGGGCAGTAGGTTTGGTTGGCGGGTCGGGGCGCTGCCGTCGGACATTGGCGATTACAGAAGCTCGCCCAGAAGTTCGAGCGCGGCGGCGACCGAGCGCGTGCGCACCGCGGTCCGGTCGCCGCCGAAGATCTCGCGCCGCTGGCGCATCGCGCCACCGCGCCGGACGGCGCCAATATGGACCAGCCCGACCGGCTTTTCCGCCGTGCCGCCGCCGGGCCCGGCGACCCCGGTCAGCGCGATCGCGGCGTCGGCCTTGGAGCGCGCCAACGCGCCCCGGGCCATGGCCTCGGCGACCTCGGCGCTGACCGCGCCGTGTTCGGCGATGAGTGCGGCCGGCACGCCGAGGACCTCGGCCTTGGCGGCGTTGGAATAGGTCACGAAGCCGCGCTCGAAGACATCGGAGCTGCCCGGAATCTCGGTCAGGCAGCCCGCCACCAAGCCGCCGGTGCAGGATTCCGCGGTCGCGATGGTCAGCCCGGCACACCGATAGGACTCGAGCAAAACCTCGGCCTGGCTTAGAAGGGTTCCGTGAAAAGTCATGGCGCCGGCCAGGCCAGCGCGGCGGCGTAGCTGACCGCGGCGGCGTAGAGGCCGGCCACCACGTCGTCCAACATGATGCCCCAACCACCCTTGAGTTCGCGGTCTATGGCCCGCGCCGGCCAGACCTTGACGATGTCGAAGAAGCGAAACGCCAGGAAGGCGACGGCGTAGAGCCGAAGGTCGTCGGCCACCGGCACCAGCGCCAGCCACTGTCCCGCGACCTCGTCGATGACCACGGTCTGCGGATCCTCCTGGCCGCTGCGCGCGGCGTAGATGGCGGCGGCCCAAACTCCCACCAAGGTCACCAGAATTGCGGCGGCGAGCAAACCCCAGGTCCCCGCCAGGGCCGCAATGACGATCGCGAACGGCAGCGCGGCCAGCGAGCCCCAGGTACCCGGCGCCTTGGGCAGCAATCCGCTTCCGAACCAGGTCGCAAGCAGGCTGACCGGGTGCCAGAAACCCAACGGCGAAATTGGGGGCGAAATTGGGGGCGATATTGGGGGTGTCGCGGGCACCGCGATCACGCCCCGTCACTTGGCAGGCCGAGCGTCGCGGTCGCCTGGGCGGCGATGCCCTCGCCGCGCCCGGTAAAGCCGAGCCCCTCGGTGGTGGTCGCCTTGACGCTGACCCGGCCCGCGGCGATGCCGAGCAACTCGGCGATGCGCGCGACCATGGCCGCGCGGTGGGGCCCGATCTTGGGCCGTTCGCAGATCAAGGTCACGTCGAGATGGCGGATGCTGCCGCCGGCCTCGGCGACCAGGCCACCCGCGTGGCGCAAAAAGACGTCGGACTCCGCGTCCTTCCAACGCGCGTCGGAGGGCGGGAAATGTTGGCCGATGTCGCCCGCACCCAGCGCCCCCAGGATCGCGTCGGTGAGCGCGTGCAGGCCGACGTCGGCGTCGGAGTGGCCCAGGAGGCCGGCCTCGTGCGGCACCGCGACGCCGCACAGCATGACCCGGTCGCCGGGACCGAAGCGGTGCACGTCGAAGCCCTGGCCGACCCGGGTTTCCTGCATGCCGGCCAGCCCCCCGGCCAGCCAACGCTCGGCGCGCGCCAGGTCGTCCGGGGTGGTGACCTTGATATTTTCCGGCGCGCCGTCGACCAGCGCGACCGCCAAGCCGGCGCGTTCGGCGACCGCGGCGTCGTCGGTCAGCTCCGGGCCCGCGAAGGTTTGGTGCGCGGCCAGGATATCGGCGAAGCGGAAACCTTGGGGCGTCTGGGCGCGCCACAGGCCGGCGCGGTCGAGGGTGCCGGCGATGCGGCCGTCCGCGCCGCGCTTCAGGGTGTCGGTGACCGGCAACGCGGCGATGGCGCCGGCCGAGGTATCGAGCGCGTCGAGCACCCGGTCGATCACCGCCGCGCCGACGAAGGGCCGCGCGCCGTCGTGGATCAGCACGGTCTCGGGCGCGCTCGGCGCCAGGCTTTCCAGGCCAAGGCGCACGGAGTCGTTGCGGCTCGGCCCCCCGGCCGTGGGCTCGGCCAGCTCCAGCCCGGCGGCGGCCCGGTCGTAGAGCGCCCGGTCGTCGGGGTGGATCACCGCCTGGACCCGGTCGATGCGCGGATGGGCGGTCAAACGCGCCAGGGCATGGCCGAGCACCGGCCGGCCGGCCAAATCGGCGTACTGTTTGGGCAGGGGCCCGCCGAAACGCCGGCCGCGGCCCGCCGCCACCACCAGGGCCACTGTTTTCGTCATGGGTTGCACGCGCCCGCCATAATGGAGGCGAGCCTAGTGGCCCGGGCGAGTCGGGCCAAGTGCCGATGTCGACGGCGGACGCGATCTCTATGGGTCTTTGTCGCCGATCCTTGTTATAAGGCGCCATGGCGAATTCCCTGATTTTGAGTTTGGCCGCGCTGATTGCCTTGATTCCGGCGGCGGTCTTGCCGCTGCGCCGCGAGGCGACCGGCCCGGATCTGCTGTTTTGGGCCGGGGTCGGCGTCGCGGTGGTCGGGCCGGGCGCCTATTGCCTGGTGCTGCTCGGCGGCGGTTGGCCGACCGGGCTGGCGGCGGCGCTCTGGGTCTCGATCGCGGTCAGCATGGTGATTTTCGTCGTGCTGTCGCTGACCAGCCGCGAGGGCTGGCGCCTGCGGCCGCTGCTGCTGCCCTATCTGATCCTGCTCGGGTCGATCGCCGCAGTCTGGGGCCGGGTCCCGGCCCAGACCGCGCTGGCGGCGGCACCCGACGTCTGGCTCGGCCTGCACATCGTGGTCTCGATCGCGACCTACGGCCTGTGCACCTTGGCCGCGGTGGCGGCGGCGGCGGCGTTTCTGCAGGAGCGCGCGCTCAAGAACAAGCGACCGACCGCGCTCAGCCGCGTGCTGCCCTCGATTTCCGACGCTTCGTTGCTCGAGGTGCGCCTGCTCGCGATCTCCGAGGTCGTGCTGGCGCTCGGCATCGCGACCGGCATGGCGCGGGACTACTTGAATACCGGCCAATTGCTCCATTTCGACCACAAGACCCTGCTCGCGCTGCTCGCCTTCGCGGTGATCGGGGCGCTCCTGGTCCTGCACTATCGCAGTGGCCTACGCGGGCAGCGCGCCGCGCGCCTGGTCCTGCTCGCCTACCTGCTGCTGACCCTGGCCTATCCCGGGGTCAAGTTCGTCACCGACGTGGTGATCGGGTAAATCCGGCGATTCGCCCTTGTTATTGCGCATTCGGCCGCTACAACAGCCCAACAATTAGGCAGCAAAAGGATTGCCCAAGATATGGGCATCGAGATCGGATCCCTGCGGGTCGCCGAGCCGGTGATCCTGGCCCCCATGTCCGGGGTCACGGACCTGCCGTTCCGGCGCCTGGTCAAGCGCCTGGGCGCCGGGCTGGTGGTCTCGGAGATGATCGCCAGCCAGGCCATGATCCGCGAGACCCGGCAATCGATGAAGCTGGCCCAGGGCTGCGCCGAGGAATTCCCCATGGCGGTGCAATTGGCCGGCTGCGAGCCCGAGGTTATGGCCGAGGCGGCGCGGTTGAACGCCGACCTGGGTGCGGCGCTGATCGATATCAACTTCGGCTGCCCGGTCAAGAAGGTGGTCAACAAGGCGGCCGGCTCGGCCCTGATGCGCGAACCTGCGCTGGCCCGGCGCATTCTCGAGGCCACGGTCGCGGCGGTCGCGCTTCCGGTCACGCTCAAGATGCGCACTGGCTGGGACGACGCCAGCCGCAACGCGCCGGAGCTGGCGCGGATCGCCGAGGAGAGCGGTATCAAGATGATCGCGGTGCACGGGCGCACCCGCTGCCAGCTCTACAACGGCGCCGCCGACTGGGAATTCGTGCGCCAGGTCAAACAGGCGGTGCGCATTCCGGTCGTGGTCAACGGCGATATCGAGAGCCTGGAGGACGCGGCGCGCGCGCTTGCCGCCTCCGGCGCCGATGCGGTCATGATCGGGCGCGGCGCTCAGGGCCGGCCCTGGTTTCCCGGCCAGGTCTCGCACTACCTGAAGACCGGGGAGGCGCGCCCCGCGCCGCCGCTGACCGAGCAACTCGAACTGGTGTTGAGCCACTACCGCGACATGCTGGCCCATCACGGCATCCATCGCGGCGTGCGCCATGCCCGCAAGCACCTGGGCTGGTACGCGCGCGGCCTGCCCGGCGCCGCCGAGTTCCGCGCCCGGATCAACCGCGAGGACGACCCGCGCCGGGTGCAGGACTTGCTGCGCGCATTCTACGACCCGGCGATCGAGTGCGCGGCGGCGTGATGGGAAGCGCGGCGGACCGCAAGGTTCTGGAACGCCTCGGCTTCGCCGGCGAGGCTGCCGCGGTGTTGAGCGCGCTGCCCGAGCCGGTGCTGGTTATCGACGCCGACGGCGCCATCAGCTACCTCAATCCGGCGGCCGAACAGTTCTTCCAGGGCGGACGGGCGGCGCTGGTCGGGCGGCCGTTCGCCGGGTTGCTGCCTGCCGACAGTCCGGTGCTCGGCTTGATCTCGCAGGTGCGGGCCAGCGGCCATTCGGTCTCGGAATACGGCATCGCCCTGGAGACCCCGCGCATCGGCGCTCACTTCGTCTCGGTCGCGGTCTCGGTCATGAGCGAGCCCGCCGGCAGCGTCGTGGTCTCGTTGCAGGAGCGTTCGACCGCACGCAAGATCGACGACCAGTTAATCCACCGCAACGCCGCGCGCTCGGTGACCGCCATGGCGGCGATGCTGGCGCACGAGGTCAAGAACCCGCTGTCGGGCATCCGCGGCGCCGCGCAGTTGCTCGAGCGTAACGCCGACTCCGGCGACCGCGAGCTGACCCGGCTGATCTGCGAAGAAGCGGACCGCATCGTGGCGCTGGTCGACCGCATGGAGATGTTCTCCGACGTGCGGCCGCTGGAACGCGCGCCGGTCAATATTCACGAGGTGCTGGCGCACGTGCGCAAACTGGCGCAGAGCGGATTCGCGCGCCACATACGCATGGAGGAGCGTTACGATCCCTCGCTGCCGCCGGTGTACGGCAATCGTGACCTGCTGGTCCAGGTGCTGCTCAATCTGGTCAAAAACGCGGCCGAGGCGGCGCCGAAGGAGGGTGGCGAGATCCTGCTCACGACCCGCTATCGCCAAGGTGTGCGCCTGGCCGTGCCCGGGGTCGGCACCCGGGTCGAGCTGCCGCTCGAGATCGGCATTCAGGACAACGGGCCGGGCATTCCCGAGGACCTGCGCGACCATATCTTCGACCCCTTCGTGACCACCAAGGTTGGTGGCAAGGGCCTGGGTCTGGCGCTGGTCGCCAAGATCGTCGGCGACCACGGCGGCATCGTCGAATTCGACGGCGGGCCGCGGCGCACGGTCGTGCGCCTGCGCCTGCCGGTTGCGCCCCCGGAGTCGTCTTCATGAACCCGGCCACGATCCTGATCGCCGACGACGACCGCGCGATTCGCACCGTGCTCAGCCAGGCGCTCGGCCGCGAGGGCTACGAAGTTCGTACCACCGGCACCGCGGCCGCCCTGTGGCGTTGGATCGAGGCCGGCGCGGGCGACTTGGTGATCACCGACGTGGTCTTGCCCGACGAGAACGGCCTCGACATGATCCCGCGCATCCGCAAGCTGCGGCCGCAACTGCGGGTCATCGTGATGAGCGCTCAGAATACCTTGCTGACCGCGCTCAAGGCGACCGAAAGCGGCGCCTTCGAGTACCTGCCCAAGCCTTTCGATCTGCGCGAGCTCGCCACCGTGGTCGCGCGCGCGTTATCGGAGCCGCTCGCCGGGGCCGCGCCGGGCAGCGAGAAGCCGGCGCCGGACGAGGAGCAACTGCCGCTGATCGGCCGCTCCGCCGCCATGCAGGATATTTACCGAACGCTGGCCCGGCTCATGGCCACCGATCTGACGGTCACGATCTACGGCGAATCCGGCACCGGCAAGGAACTGGTGGCGCGCGCGTTGCACGACTACGGCAAGCGCCGCCACGGGCCTTTCGTGGCGGTCAACATGGCCGCTATCCCGCGCGAATTGATCGAGAGCGAGCTGTTCGGCCACGAGAAGGGCGCCTTCACCGGCGCCGGCGCGCGCTACGCCGGGCGGTTCGAACAGGCCGGTGGCGGCACCTTGTTCCTGGACGAGATCGGCGACATGCCACTCGAGGCCCAGACCCGACTGCTCCGCGTGCTTCAAGACGGCACCTATACTACCATTGGCGGCCGTACCCCGACCCGTGCCGATGTGCGCGTGGTCGCCGCCACCCATCGGGACCTGCGCCAGATGGTGCGGCAGGGCCTATTTCGCGAGGATCTTTTCTACCGGCTCAACGTCGTGCCGATCCGGTTGCCGCCACTGCGCGAGCGCAGCGAAGACATTCCGGAGCTGGTGCGCCACTTCGTCGCGCGCGCCCAAGAAGAGGGCCTGCCCGGCAAGGCGCTGACCGCCGAGGCGATGGCCGATCTGATCGCCTACCGCTGGCCAGGCAACGTGCGCGAGTTGGAGAACTTGGTCCAGCGACTGTCGGCGCTCTATAGCCAGGAGGTGATCGGCCGGCCGGAACTGCGCGCCGAACTGGCCGAGGCGCCGGGCGGAACGGCGTTTTCCGAGCCGTCGGCGGAGTCCCTGGGCGGTGCCGTCGAGCGCCACCTGAAGGAATATTTCCTGGCGCACCAAGATGAATTGCCCGCCGCCGGCCTCTACGAACGGGTGCTCAAAGAGATCGAACGGCCGCTTATCGAATTGTCGTTGGCCGCGACCCGAGGCAATCAGATTCGGGCCGCCAAGCTGCTCGGTCTCAATCGCAACACCCTGCGCAAGAAGATCCGGGACCTAGATATTCAGGTAATCCGTGGACTTAAGTAAGCGGGTCTGGACTGTGGCAATTCTGCACGCTACACTGTGACAATTCTACCACAGCCGAATCCGGACGGATCCGGGGGCCGATGGACATGAGCACGCCGAGTCAAGCGGCGCTAGACGAACAAGCGGCGCCAGGCCTACCGGCATCCCGGTTCGGGCGTTTCGCCGCTTGGGCGGGCCGGGTCAACCTCGAGCGCAAGCTGGCTATCGTCCTCTTGGTGGCCACGGTCGGCTCGGGCACCGTGACCTTCGCCGCCATGACTGGGAATCTGCCGGTTGCGGTCGATCCCGGGTCGGTTCTGTTGCTTCTCAACCTGGACCTCGTGCTGGTTTTGGGCCTAGGCGCACTTATCGCCCGGCGCTTGGTGATAATCTGGGCGGAGCACAAGAGGGGTCTAGCCAGTGCGCACCTGCACGTGCGACTGGTCGCCTTGTTCAGCCTGGTCGCAGTGCTGCCAACCATCGTGGTCGCGACTTTTTCCGTGCTGTTGTTCGATTTCGGGCTCCAGGGCTGGTTCAGCGACCGGGTCAGCACCGCGGTCAAGGCGTCGATGGCGGTGGCCCAGTCATACCTGGAGGAGCACCGTCAGTCGATCCGGTCGGACGCTCTTGCCATGGCCCGGGGCCTCAATCGCGAGGGCGTCGCCCTGGTCCTCAATCCCAAGCGCTTCAATCGCATTCTCGACGCCCATGTCCGGGTGCGCTCGCTGACCGAGGCGATCGTGTTCGACGGCGGCGGTCAGATTATGGGTCGCGCGGGATTCAGCCTGCTGCTCGATTTCGATCCGCAAATTCCCGACTGGGCGCTGAAGCAAGCCCGGAACGGCGAGGTCGTGATCTTGACCGCCGAAACCGAGGACCGGGTGCGGGCGTTGCTGCGTTTGGGCGGTTTCAACAATGCGTATCTCTACGTCGGGCGGTTGGTTGATCCGCAGGTCCTGGCCCATATGGACACCACGAAAAATGCCGTGCGCCTCTATGAGGAGTTGGAGGGCAAGAGGTCCGAACTCCAGGTCACCTTCGCGGCTATCTTTGTGGTGGTCGCTCTGATGTTGCTGCTGGCGGCGGTTTGGGTCGGCCTGGCCTTCGCCAACAACCTGACCCAGCCAATCGGCCGGCTGATCGACGCCGCCGAGCGAATCGGCTCCGGCGATTTGTCTGCGCGCGTCGAGACCGGCGACAGTCCCGACGAGATCGGCATCCTGTCCGAGGCGTTTAACCGCATGACCGGCGATCTGCAAAGCCAGCAGGAGGAGCTGCTTGAGGTGAACCGGCAGCTCGATCACCGCAGCCGCTTCATCGAGGCCGTGCTGGGCGGGGTCTCGGCCGGGATCATCGGCCTCGACCGGAGCGGCGCGGTCACCCTGCCAAATCGTTCCGCCTGCGATTTGCTCGGGCTCGATGCCGAGGCGCTGCGTGGGCGCAAGTTGGCGGAGGTGGTGCCTGAAATGACCGAGCTGCTCGATGAGACCCGACGCCGGCCGGGCCGGCTGAGCGAGCGCACCATCGTGCTGGACAGCGGCGCGGGCGCCGCGCGCACCCTTTTGGTGCGGGTCGCCGCGGAGCTCGACAAAAAAACAGTTATTGGATTCGTCGCGACCTTCGACGACATTTCCGATCTGCTTTCGGCCCAGCGCAAGGCGGCCTGGGCCGACGTGGCGCGCCGGATCGCCCACGAGATCAAGAATCCCCTGACCCCGATCCAACTTGCCGCCGAGCGCCTGAAGCGCAAGTATCTGAGCCAGATCACGGAGGATGCGGAAACCTTTCAAACCTGCACCGACATCATCGTTCGCCACGTCGGCGATATCGGTCGCATGGTCGACGAGTTCTCCGCTTTCGCGCGCATGCCGACACCGGTCATGTCGGAGGAAAACCTGGTGGCGCTGATCGATCAGGCGCTGTTCCTACAACGCGGCGCCCATGTCGAGATCGGATTCGAGTTCGAAAAACCGGCCGGCCCGGTGATCGTGTCTTGTGACAGCGAGCAAATCGGCCGGGCGCTGACCAATCTGCTGCAGAACGCGGTCGATGCGATTGAGGGTCGGGCCAAGGGCGCGACGGCGCTCGAGCCGGGCCGAGTTACGCTGCGCCTGATCGATGATGGCGCGCTGCGTGCCATCGAGGTCGAGGACAACGGCCGCGGCCTGCCAAAGGCCAACCGCCACCGCTTGACCGAACCCTATGTCACGACACGCGAACAGGGCACGGGGTTAGGTTTGGCGATCGTCAAGAAGATCATGGAAGATCACGGCGGCGATCTGATTCTCGAAGATTCGTCCGCCGGTGGTGCCCGGATTCGCATGATTTTCTCCTCGCCGGAGGAGCAGGCCGAAGTGGCCGCGCCGGCCGATATCAATGCCGAACAGAAGGCCAAAGCGCATGGCGCGTGATATTCTTATCGTCGACGACGAAGCCGACATCCGGATGCTGATCACCGGCGTCCTCCACGACGAGGGTTACGCGACACGCGAGGCCGCCGATAGCGACAGCGCCCTCGAGGCGATCGCGGATCGGCGCCCGGGACTGATGATCCTCGACATCTGGCTGCAGAATAGCCGCATGGACGGCTTGGAGATTTTGAATGCGGTCAAGCGCGAGCACCCGAGCGTCCCAGTCGTTGTGATCAGCGGGCACGGCACCATCAGCACCGCGGTCCAAGCGATCAAGATGGGCGCCTACGACTTCGTCGAGAAGCCGTTCAAGGCGGATCGGCTGGTCCTGGTCGTCGAGCGCGCGATCGAAGCCGCCAAGCTGCGCCAGGAGAACGAGGAGCTGCGCGTGCGCGCCGGCCCGGAAACCGAACTGATCGGCGATTCCGCCAGCATAAACCAATTGCGCCAGGCAATCGGCAAGGTCGCGCCGACCGGAAGCCGAGTGCTGATCACCGGTCCGGCGGGCGCCGGCAAGGAGGTGGTCGCCCGTGTCCTGCACGAACAATCGCGCCGCGCCGCGAATCCTTTCGTGGTGCTCAACTGCGCGACCACCAATCCCGAACGTCTGGAACTGGAGCTATTCGGCAGTGAGGCCGGCGTCGAGGGGGCGGGCGCGCCGGGCCGGACTGGCACGCTGGAGCGGGCCCACGGGGGCACGTTGCTACTCGATGAGGTCGCGGACATGCCGCTCGACACCCAGGGCAAGATCGTCCGTGTGCTTCAGGACCAGGCGTTCGAGCGGGTCGGCGGCGACCGCCGCGTCGAGGTCGACGTCCGGGTGATCGCTTCGACCAATCGCGACCTGAACCGGCGCATCACCGAATCGCGGTTCCGCGAGGACCTGTACTATCGCCTGAACGTGGTCCCGCTGGAGGTTCCGGCGCTGCGTAGCCGGCGCGAGGACATACCGGCGCTGGTACAGCACTTCATGGCCCGGGCGGCCGACGGGGCGGGGCTGCCGCCGCGGCGGATGAGCGAAGACGCCATCGCTTCGCTGCAATCCTACGAATGGCCCGGCAACGTGCGCCAATTGCGCAACGTCATCGACTGGATACTGATCATGGTGCCCGGCGGTTACGAAGATGCGGTGCGCGCCGATATGCTGCCACCGGATATCGGTACAATCGCGCCCTCAGGGCTGGGCGGCGAGTCCGGCGTGGAAATCATGGCACTACCGCTGCGCGAGGCGCGCGGCCTATTCGAGCGTCAGTACCTTGAGGCCCAAGTCTTGCGATTTGGCGGCAATATTTCGCGCACCGCCGGTTTTGTCGGCATGGAGCGCTCGGCCTTGCATCGCAAGCTGCGCTCGCTCGGCATCGGTGCGTCCGAGCGGCATTAACTTCCTAATGCCAAAAGACTTTTGGTATAAGTAGCCAAGCGGCGAAACCACGGCGAGACTCACATCATGCAGGTCATCATTTGCGGCGCTGGACAGGTCGGCTACAACATCGCGCGCTATCTGTCCTCCGAGAACGCCGACATCACCGTCATCGACCAATCTCCGGAATTGGTTGCGAAGGTCATGGAGTCCCTCGACGTGAAGGGACTGGTCGGCTTCGCGTCGCACCCGGACGTGCTCGAGCGGGCCGGGGCCGGCGACGCCGATATGATCATCGCGGTCACCTATGCCGACGAAGTCAACATGGTCGCCTGCCAAATCTGCCACTCGATCTTCGACGTGCCGACCAAGATCGCCCGAGTGCGACACCACAGCTATCTCCAACCCATGTGGGCCGATCTTTTTACCCGCGATCACATGCCCATCGATGTGATCATCTCGCCCGAAATCGAGGTCGCCAAGGCGATCGAGCGGCGGCTCGAAATCCCCGGCGCCTTCGACGCACATCCTCTGGCCAATGGCCGGGTCAGCTTAATCGGCGTGCATTGCACGGTGGAGACTCCGATTCTCGACACGCCGCTGCGGGAATTGACCGGCCTGTTTCCCGACTTGCACATCACGGTGGTCGGGATCTGGCGCGACGGCCAGGGCATAGTGCCCCGCCCCGAAGACGTGCTGCTCGCCGGCGATGACGTCTATTTCGTGGCCGAGACCAGCCATGTCGCCCGCTCCATGGCGACCTTCGGCCACGAGGAGAAGGAAGCCCGCCGGGTGATCATCGTTGGCGGCGGCAACATCGGCCTGAATCTCGCCATCGCGGTCGAGAAAAACCATCCGCTCGTGAGCTTGAAACTGATCGAGATCGACAAGGCGCGCGCCGAAATGATTGCCCAACTGCTTAACCGCACCGTGGTCATCCACGGCAATGCGCTCGATACCGAGATCCTGGAGGAGGCCAGCGCCAGCACGGCGGACACCGTGGTCGCGGTGTCCAACGACGACGAGGTCAACATCTTGACCTCGCTGTTGGCCAAGCGCTCCGGCTGCCAGCGCGCGGTCACGCTGATCAACAAAACCTCCTATGCGCCGCTGGTGGGGACGCTGGGTATCGATGCCGTGGTCAGCCCGCGGGCGATCACCGTATCCACCATCCTCCAACACGTGCGCCGAGGCCGCATCCGTTCCGTCCACTCGATTCCGGAAGGCTTCGGCGAGGTCATCGAGGCCGAGGCGCTGGAAACTTCGAGCCTGGTCGGGGTGCCGATCCGGGAGGCGGACCTGCCCGACGGGGTCCTGGTCGGTGCCATCGTGCGCGGCGAGGAGGTCATTATCCCGCGCGGCGACACCGTGGTCCGGGCCAACGACCTGGTGGTGATATTCGCCGCGACCGAAGCGGTGAAAAAGATCGAAAAGCTGTTCGCGGTCAAGCTCGAGTTCTTCTAGGGCATTTTCCATTCGAGTGGCATTACCGATACAGAGCAAGAATAGTGCTCTAGCGGTTATTTCGCTCGACCATGCTTGCGTGGTGCGGTTGCAAGTTAGGGCGGGCATGCGCAGGCGCGGGTTATGCAAGCAACCGCTTCTCCTCTGAGGTCCGAGTCTCGCAGCAGTCGTTTTTGACAGCTTGATCCGGTTCCTATTATGGTACACGCATGGGAAACGGGAGACGGCTCAAAATTGCCGCCGACCGAGTGGAGGCTTTTTTGCGTGTCCAACTTGTCGAATCCTCGGAATGAGAGCGGTCTTGGCTAGGAAATTGACCAAGGGTGCGTCGCGACGGCGGCTTCTCGGGATGGCTGGCTCCGCATGCCTGTTAGCGGGACTGGCGCCCGCGGTTTTCTCCAGACCGGCCCGTGCACGGCGCGAGACGCTGCGCATACTGCGCTGGAGGAATTTCGTCCCTGCATTCGAGACTTGGTTCAACGAGATCTTCGTCAAGGAATGGGGTGAGGAGAACGATATCGAGGTCTTGGTCGACAATGTCGGCCTTGGCGAAATCAAAAGCTTGGCGGAGGCCGAGGTGGAGGCCCAGCGGGGTCACGATCTCGTACTGTTTCTGGCATCACGGCCGGCGCTGGAAGATCATGTCATCGATCATCGCGAGATTTTCGAGGAGTGCGAGCGCCGCTATGGCAAGGTCGTCGATTTCGTTCGCAAGAGCTGTTTCAATCCGCGCACAAAAAAATATCACGGATTCTGTGGAAGCTATGCACCGACCGTCTTGACGTACCGTAAGGATCTCTGGGATGCGGTCGGCAAGACGCCCGATACCTGGGAGGATATCCGCAAGGGCGGGCGCGCCATCAAGCTTCTCCACGAGACGCCGGTCGGGATCAGCTTGGCGCCGGAACACAACAGCGAACACAGCGTCCGTGCTATCATGACCGCCTTCGGCGCCTCGGTGCAGGACAGGGACGGCAATCCCGCGCTGAGCTCCGCCGAAACCCTGGAAACGCTGAATTTCACCAAGGCGCTTTACCAGGAGGCAATGACGCCCGACGTTCTGAATTGGGATCCGCCGTCAAACAATCGTTTCATGGTCAGCGGCAACGGCTGCCTGACTCTCGATACCATGTCGATTATTCGCGCCGCCCAAAACAAGGAGCTGCCGGTCGATCGGCACCTCGCGCTGGCGACGCTGCCGAAAGGGCCGGCCGGCAAAGGCGGGCCGATGTTCGCGGCCAACACTTATGTCATCTGGCGCTTCGCCCGAAATCCCGAACGTGCCAAGAAGTTCCTGGTGGACTCTATCGGCCGGTTTCAGGAAGGATTTCTTGCCAGCGGATTTCAAAACATGCCGAGTTTTCCGAACTCGGTGAGCGACTTCGGACGGATCGTCGACATTGCGTCCGGACCGGCAGGCAGATACGCCGTGCTTGCCGATGTTCCGGCCACGTTGACGAACCTCGGCGATCCGGGATATTCCAATGCCGCAACCGACGAAGTGCGTGGCAACCGTATTCTATCGACAATGTTTGCGCGGGCTGCCACCGGAGAGACGACGCCTCGGGAAGCCATGGATCAGGCGGCCCGAGCCGTCGAGCCCATTTTCGACAAATGGCGTGACGCGGGAAAAATCTGAATCAGTCGAGGGCGCGGTAAGAACATGCGCATCCGGAACAAGTTTCTCTTGGCCATGGCCGTTCCGGTCGGACTGCTTGTCATCCAGATCGTAGTGGTGAACATCTTCGTCCGGGAGCTGCAATCGGCGGTGACGTTCATCTCTTCGGCCCATTCGGTCATCGAGGAAGATTTTATCGCCGCCGAGTTGGTTGGCACCTTTCGCAAGGACGTGAAGCAACTCCCGTCGCGCTATGTTGACTCACGAGTCACGGACAGCGGTAGCGCCGGCTCAATTCGTCCACGCTGGAGTGAGCTGGAAGCCCGGATTGCTGCCATAGACGCATCGGATGCAGCGAGGACAATCGATCCGGCCACACTGGCTGCCGTGGTACAGGGCTTTGGAAAAGTATCCGAGGAATACGAGCTTGCCGAAACGGCGTTCGCCGGCGGTCAGACGGACCTCGACACCTTGCTAGAGCGGGCGATTTTCATCGATAAGGCGTTGGAAGGCCTGTCGGACGCTCTCGGCACCCTGGCCGTCGAACTTCGCAAGCAGCTTCAGATCGCCGTCGACCGCGAGCGGGACATTCACGACCGGCCGATCATCGCCGGTATCGCCATCGGCGGCCTCACCGTCCTTCTTCTGGTCGCGTTCGCTTGGCTCTTCGTCGATCGCTACTTCGTGACCCGCTTGACGGCCCTCAGCCAGAGCATGCTGGCGATTTCCGGCGGAAATCTGCGTGCCGCTCTGCCGGCGCCGAGTGGCGGTGACGAGGTGAGCGAGATGGCCGAGGCTCTGGCCGTCTTTCGCGATACCGCGGTCGAGGTCGAGGAGAACAACCTCCGTGAAATCGCCGATGCGCGCCAGAGATTGATCGACGCCATCGAGACGATCTCGGAAGGATTTTCCCTTTACGATCGGAACGACCGGCTCGTGTTGTCGAACCGGCGATATCAGGCCCTGCTCTTTTCCGAGCCACATGAAAAGATTCAGCCGGGGGTCGCGTTCGAAGAGGTTATCCGGACCGCCGCCGGCGCCGGCCTCATCCCGGAGGCCCGAGATCGGGTCGACGCATGGGTCGGCGAGCGCCTGGCGCTGCACCGCGATCCGCGCGGTACATTTTTGCAACACCGAAGCGACGGACACTGGATTGAGATCACCGAACACAAGACCGCGGATGGTGGCATCGTTGCGATCTATGCCGACATCACCAGCCAGAAACAATCCGAGCTGGCGCTGCTCGACGAAAAACGACGGACCGAGGAAGCCAGTAAGTTGGTTGCCGAAAAGAACCAGATGCTGGAATCGCTTTCGAACCAGCTGTCCAAATACCTCTCGCCGCAGGTCTACGCCTCGATCTTCTCGGGCGAACAGTCGGTCGAGATCGCGTCGAAGCGCAAGAAGCTGACCGTTTTCTTCTCCGACATCGCCGATTTCACGGGAATCACCGACAGCCTGGAGTCCGAGGAACTAACCAACCTCCTGAACCACTATCTGTCCGAGATGTCGAAGATAGCCCACGACCACGGGGCGACGATCGACAAATACGTCGGCGACGCCATCATCGCGTTCTTCGGCGATCCGGAAACCCGCGGCGTCAAGGAGGACGCGACCAGCTGTGTGAATATGGCGATCGCCATGCAGCGGCGCATGCGGGAACTCCAGTCCGAATGGCTGGACAAGGGATTGGAGAAGCCGTTCCGGCTGCGCATCGGCATCAACACGGGCTTCTGCACGGTCGGAAATTTCGGCAGCACGGACCGCATGGACTACACCATCATCGGCAACGAGGTGAACCTGGCCGCCCGGCTCGAAGCGCTCGCCGAGGTCGGCGGCATCCTCATGGCCCATGAAACCCATTCGCTGGTCAAGGACACGGTGCTCGCCGAAGCGGGCGACACCCTGACCGTCAAGGGCTTCGCCAAGCCGGTGCGGACCTACAAGGTCGTCGGCCTCTACGACGACCTGGTCGAGCAGGGCCGATTCCTCCGCAAGGAGCAGGATGGCCTGCGGATCCTTCTGGACCTGGAGAAGCAGGATAAGGCCAAGGCCATTACGGCGATCGAGGACTTTCTCTCGGAGCTCAAGGACCAAGGCGCCGCCGAAGGCTGAGCGTATGAGCCGATTCATCAGACCCATGTGAGACCGCGCCATCCTTCTCAGTTTATGCCTTCATGCGGGTTAACCGTTGCTTCGGTCGGTATCAGACTGGGTGTGACCTGACCGTTGGAATTGCCCCGGTTGGGTGTGGAACGATCCTGCCGCAGTATCGCCAAGAAGGCTTGCTCCTCGGCGTGAAACAGGCATGATTCGCTGGAAAGCTCATGTGCCGGGCGTCGTTTCGGTGAAATATCAAGCCGGGACACGGCCGAACTTGCCATAGCCGACCGATCGGAGGTATCCCCAAGCATGCCACGCTACGCTTATGTCAACGGGCGCTATTTGCCCCACGCCCAGGCCGCGGTGCACATCGAGGACCGCGGCTACCAGTTCGCCGACGGCGTGTACGAGGTGGTCCCGGTCTTCAAAGGCGCCCTGGTGGACGAGGGGCCCCATCTGGACCGGCTGGAGCGATCGCTGCGCGAACTGCGCATCGACATGCCGGTCGCACGTGCCACGCTCAAGCTGATTTCCCGCGAGCTGATGCGGCGCAACGACCTGACCCAGGGTATGCTCTACCTGCAGGTAACCCGCGGCGTGGCGCCGCGCGACCACAAATTCCCCGCGCAGGCAACCCCGGCGTTGGTCATGACCACGCGCCAGACCAAGCCCCACAGCGAGGCTCTGCTGAACCAGGGCGTAAAAGTGATCGCCGTGCCCGACATTCGGTGGGAGCGCTGCGACATCAAATCGATCTCGCTTTTGCCCAACGTGCTGGCCAAGCAACAAGCCACCGAGGCCGGCGCCTATGAGGCGTGGCAGATCGATGGCGAGGGTTATGTTACCGAGGGCAGCTCCACCAACGCCTGGATCGTCAGCGCCGAGGGCAAGGTGGTAACCCGGGATGCGAGCCACGCAATCCTCAGCGGTATCACCCGGCTGTCCCTGCTCAAATTGATCCGCGAAGCCGGCTTCGAGGTGGAAGAGCGCGCCTTCACCTTGGAGGAGGCCAAGACCGCGCGCGAGGCTTTCCTGACCTCGAGCTCCTCCTTCGTGTTGCCGATCGTGGCCATCGACGAGACGCCCGTGGGTAACGGCCACCCCGGCATCCTCTCCGGCAAGCTGCGCGCCCGCTACCTCGACTACATGGCCGACCTCGGGGCCGACCTCGGGGCCGGGACCGGAGCTGGGGCCGACCTCGAGGGCGGGACCGGAGCTGGGGCCGGGATCGAGGGCGCGGCGTGACCCCAGTGCGGCCACGCGCCCTGTTGTTCGACTGGGACAACACCCTGGTCGACACCTGGGGCGCCATCCATCATGCCCTCACCGCCACCTTCGAGGCCATGGGCGAGACGCCCTGGACCCTGGAGGAAACCCGCCAACGGGTGCGGCGTTCGGCACGCGAGGCCTTTCCGGTGCTGTTCGGCGACCGCGCGGAAGAGGCGGCCGCCGTCTTCTACCGGGCCTTCGAGAGCGACCACCTGGAAAATCTAGAGGTGCGCGAGGGCGCCGAGGCGCTGCTGCAAGGGCTCGCCGAATCCGGCGGCTACTACTTGGCCGTGGTCAGCAACAAGCGCGGCGATTTGCTGCGGCGCGAGGCGGTTCGGCTGGGCTGGGACGGCTATTTCGAGCGCCTGGTCGGCGCCACCGACGCGGCCCGCGACAAACCGGCGGTGGACGCCGTGAAAATGGCGCTCGGCGACTCCGGGCTGGCGCCGGGACCGGAGGTTTGGTTCGTCGGCGACACCGATATCGACATGGTTTGCGCCGCCAATGCCGGCTGCCTGCCGGTGCTGTTGCGCCCCGAACCGCCGGGTGCGGGCGAGTTTGCGGGTAGCGAGCCCCGGGTTCATGTCGCCGGATGCGTGCAACTATTGGAGGCGGTTCGCGCGTTCTGATTTTATCTTGGAGCAAAAATATGTTAGTGGAGTAACATGCCGACCGTTCGGACCGGCGGCGGGAATTCGCCGGGACCTGACGGGAGCGAGTCGTACAAAACAAAGATGAACAAAAAGGTGGCTTCAATGGCCGCGGAAAGATCTCAAAACGTCCAGGACGTGTTTCTGAACCATATTCGCAAGAATAAGGTTCCGGTCACTATTTTCCTCGTCAATGGCGTTAAGCTGCAAGGCATTGTCACTTGGTTCGACAATTTCTCGGTGTTACTGCGCCGGGACGCCCATTCGCAGTTGGTTTACAAGCACGCTATTTCGACGGTGATGCCGGCCACCCCGGTCCAGCTCTTCGAGCCGGCGCCGGATCAGCAGGAGATGCAAGACGCCTAATCACGACGCCCGGCAGCCGGGGGGACACCAAGCCAACGGCGGTGCTGCCCAGGGGCAGGGGACCGCCGGGCAAGGAATCGGCCGGGCCCTAGTTTTGCATCCGCATATCCGCTCGGGCGCGAACCCGGCGCGGGACCCGCAAGCGTGCCTTGAGGAAGCGGTCGGCCTGGCGCTCGCCATCGATCTGGAAATCGACCATGCCGAGGTCGTCGCGGTTGCCAAGGCGCGCCCGGGGATGCTGTTCGGCAAGGGCGTGGTCGAGCGCTTCGCCGACTTCGTGAAAGCTCATGAGATCGACGTTGCGATCGTCGATGCGGCGCTGGCGCCGATCCAGCAGCGCAACCTGGAGCGCGCCTGGGCTTGCAAGGTGATCGATCGTACCGGCTTGATTCTGGAAATCTTCGGCGCCCGGGCCCGTACCAAGGAGGGCCAGCTTCAGGTCGAGTTGGCCGCGCTCAGCTATCAGCGCTCGCGCCTGGTGCGGTCCTGGACTCATTTGGAGCGGCAGCGCGGCGGCTTCGGATTTCTCGGCGGCCCCGGCGAGCGCCAGTTGGAAATGGACCGGCGCATCATCACCAACCGCATCACGCGTCTGAAATCCGAGCTCGACCAGGTCAAGAAAACCCGCGCGCTGCATCGCGCCGCCCGGCGCCGGGTGCCCTATCCGATGGTCGCGCTGGTCGGCTATACCAACGCCGGTAAATCGACCCTGTTCAACCGCCTGACCCGGGCCGAGGTGATCGTGGGCGACATGCTGTTCGCGACCCTCGATCCGACCATGCGCCGGGTCCGCCTGCCCTCCGGGCTGGAGATCATTCTGTCCGATACCGTCGGCTTTATCTCGGAGTTGCCGCACGATTTGGTGGCGGCGTTCCGGGCGACCCTGGAAGAGGTGACCGGGGCCGACCTGATCCTCCACGTGCGCGACATCGCCCATCCCGATAGCGAGGCCCAGCGCGAAGACGTGGAGGCGATTCTCGACGATCTCGGCTTGGGCGAGCGGCTCGATGAACGGGTTATCGAGGTGCTCAACAAGATCGACCTCCTGGATACCGAGTCGCGCACGATGCTTCGCAATCGGGTCGCGCGCGGCAACGGCCAAATTCCGGCCTCGGCCCTGACCGGCGAGGGCTTGCCGGAGCTGCTTTCGGCAATCGACCGTCATCTGGCCAAGTCCGCCCGCACCGTGACGCTCTCCGTGGCGCTTGAGGATGGCGCCGCGATCGCCTGGCTCTACGATCACGGCCAGGTGCTGGCGCGCCGCGACGACGGCCGCCGAGCCCACTTGCGGGTCGATCTCGACCCTGCCGATTTCGCCCGATTTCGCCACCGGCAGGCCGAACCTGTCGGAGATGGCGATTGAAAAAGCAATCATAAATGACAGAGAAGGAACAGAAAATATGAGATTCAAACCCTTGCATGACCGAGTCGTGATCGAACCGCTGGATCGGGAAGAGAAAACCGCCGGCGGCATCATCGTGCCCGACACCGCCCAGGAAAAACCAATGCGCGGCAAGGTGCTGGTGACCGGCCCGGGCGCGCGCGGCGAGGACGGCGCGCTCCTGTCGATGGAAGTCAAGCGGGGCGACACCGTGCTCTATGGCAAGTTTTCCGGCACCGAGGTCAATATCGACGGCAACGACGTCCTGATCATGCGCGAGGGCGACGTCATGGGGATCATCGGCTAGGGCCCCGAGATGACTGTCGATATCGATGCGGTGAGCGCGATCCTGCGCGAGGTCGCGGCCGAGGAGGTCATGCCGCGGTTTCGCGCGTTGGCCGAACACGAGATCAAGGCCAAGAAAGGCGGCGAGGTGGTCACCGTGGCCGACGTCGCCGCCGAGCGCGAGATCACGCGCCGCTTGCGCGACCTTCTGCCCGGCTCCCAGGTGGTCGGCGAGGAGGCGACCGCCGAGGACCCGGGCCTGCTCGACAAGTTCACCCAGGAGGACGATTGGATCTGGGTCATCGATCCGATCGACGGCACCGCCAACTTCGCCGGCGGCAAGCCGCTTTTTGCGCTCATGGTCGCCCTGGTTCGCAAAGGCGAAGCTGGGGCCGCCTGGATTCTGGATCCGATCGGACCGCGCTGCGCCACCGCCGAGCGGGGCGCGGGTGCCTGGCTCGACACCACGCGCCTGACGCTCGGCCCGCCACCACCGCCGGCCGATTTGCGCGGCACGCTCCATGCCAGCAGTTTCGCCAGCGCCGATATGGCGCGTCAGATTCAGGCCCGGCGCGCGCGGGTCGGCGCGGTCAAGTCCTTGCGCTGCGCCGGGTGGGAATACCTGCGCCTGGCCACCGGCGAGACTCAGTTCTCCCTATTCACCAAGTTGATGCCCTGGGACCATGTGCCCGGCACCCTGATCTTTCGCGAAGCCGGTGGCCTGGCGCGGACCCTCGACGGTGCCTCCTACGACGCGCGGAGCCATCGGGCGCCGGGTTTGCTGATGGCCCCGGACCAGGCCTCCTGGGACTGGCTTCACGAGCGCCTGTTCGGACCCGAGCGGCCGGCCTGATTCGAGACGCTCTGGCGCGCACTCGGGGGCGCACTCCGGGGCGCACTCTGGGGCGCACTCTGGGGCGCACTCTGGGGCGCGCGACCGTGGCCTCACAAGATAGCGGCAACTGGCACTAGCAGATCCCGACATCAGGGAATAGGGTGCGCTAGCTGGCGGGGATTCCGCATGCGCAGGGGAGGTGGGATCTTGGCCAAATCGTTACCGGGGGAAACTCGCGTCGTTATCGTCGGCGGTGGCATTATCGGCTGCTCGCTGGCCTACCATCTGACCAAGTTGGGGTGGCGGGACGTGGTCCTGCTCGAGCGCAAGAAGCTGACCTCCGGCACCACCTGGCATGCCGCCGGGCTGGTGCGCGAAATGCTGGGCAGCCGGGTGCTGACCCGCCTGGCCCAGATCTCCGTGGCGCTGTTCAAGACGCTGGAGGCGGAGACCGGCCAGGCGACCGGCTTCAAGCAGAACGGCAGCCTCGGCATCGCCACCAACGCCGCGCGCTGGGAGGAGCATCGGCGCGCCGCCGGCCTGGCCCGGGCGATCGGCGTGGAGGTCGAAACGATCGGGCCCAAGGAGGCCCAGGACCTCTTTCCCTTGCTCAACGTGGACGACGTTCTCGGCGCGATCTACTTCCCCAACGACGGCCAGACCAACCCGGCCGACACCACCATGGCGCTGGCCAAGGGCGCCCGCATGGGCGGGGCGCAGATCTTCGAGGACACCAAGGTCACCGGCGTGCTGATCGAGCGGGGGCGTGCCGCCGGGGTGCGCACGGATCGGGGTGAGATCAAGGCCGAATTCGTGGTCAACTGCGCCGGCATGTGGGCGCGCGACGTCGGATTGATGGCCGGGGTCGCGGTGCCGCTGCACGCCTGCGAGCACTTTTACGTGGTGACCGAGCCCATGGAGGGCGTGCACGCGGGCCTGCCGGTGCTGCGCGACATGGACGGCAGCGCCTACCACAAAGAGGACGCGGGCAAGCTCCTGATCGGCGCCTTCGAGCATCACGCCAAGCCCTGGGGCATGGACGGCATCCCGGAAGACTTTGCCTTCGACGAGTTGCCCGAGGACATGGACCACTTCTTGCCGGTGCTGGAAGGCGCGATGCACCGCATCCCCTCGCTCGAGAAGGTCGGCATCCGCAAATTCTTCAACGGTCCCGAAAGCTTCACGCCCGACAACCTTTATATGCTGGGCGAGGCGCCGGAATTGCGGAACTTCTTCGTCGCCGCCGGCTTCAACTCGATCGGCATTCAATCGGCGGGCGGCGCCGGTCAGGTGATGGCCGAGTGGATCGTCGAGGGCGAGCAGCCGATCGATCTCTCGGCGCTCGATATCCGGCGCGTGCAGCCGTTCCAGAACAACAAGAGCTACCTGTTCCACCGCGCGTCCGAGGCGCTCGGCCTGCTCTACGACATGCACTGGCCCTATCGTCAGTGCGAGACCGCGCGCGGGGTGCGTAAGTCACCGCTTTACGAGGGCCTGAAGGCGCGCGGCGCCTGCTTCGGCGAGGTCGCCGGCTGGGAACGCCCCAACTGGTACGCGCCCGAGGGCGTCGAGCCGAAATACGAATACAGCTACAGCCGCCAGAACTGGTTCGACTACTCGGCCGCCGAGCACAGGGCGGTGCGCGAGGCGGTCGGCCTGCTCGACCAGACGTCCTTCGCCAAGTTCCTGGTCCAGGGGCCGGACGCGGAGACGGTGTTGCAGCACGTCTCGGCCAACGACATGGCGGTGCCGATCGGCAAGGTGGTCTACACCCAGTGGCTGAACGCGCGCGGCGGCATCGAGGCCGACCTCACGATCACGCGCCTGGCCGAGGACCGCTACCTGGTGGTGACCGGCGCGGCGGTCGCGGTCCACGACCTCGACTGGCTCAAGCGTAACCTGCCCGAGGATGCGCGGGTGACGATCACCGACGTCACATCGGGTATGGCGGTGATCGGCATCATGGGCCCCAACAGCCGCGCCCTGTTGAACCGCCTGACGCCCGCCGACCTGTCCAACGCGGCGTTTCCCTTCGGCACCTCCCAGGAGTTGGAGATCGGTTTCGCGACCCTGCGCGCGTTGCGCATCACCTACGTCGGCGAGCTCGGCTGGGAGCTTTACGTGCCGAGCGAGTTCGCGCCCGGCCTGCTCGACACGATCTTGGCCGAGGGCGAGGCGTTCGGGCTCAAGCCGGTCGGCATGCACGCCATGGACAGCCTGCGTCTGGAGAAAGCCTACCGCCACTGGGGCCACGACATCACTTGCGAGGATACGCCGCTCGAGGCCGGGCTTGGCTTCGCCGTGCGTCTCGACAAAAACGTGCCCTTCATCGGCCGCGACGCGCTGCTGCGCCAGAAGGAGGCGGGGCTGAAAAAACGCCTGGTCCAGTTCGCGCTCGAAGACCCGGAACCGCTGCTCTACCACAACGAGCCGATCTTCCGCGATGGCGCGGTGGTCGGGCAGTTGGAGTCGGGCAACTACGGCCACCACCTGGGCCGGGCCATCGGGCTCGGCTATGTCAGCCACCCGGACGGGGTCGACGCCGAGTTCGTCAATTCGGGCAGCTACGAGATCGAAGTCGCCGGCACCCGCCACGCCGCCCGTGCCAGCCTGCGGCCGCTTTACGATCCCAAATCCGAGCGCATAAAAGTCTAAGCCTGCGCTCGATTAATACAGGAGGATCAACGTCATGCTGGTCGGTATTCCGAAAGAAGTCAAAGTCGAGGAATACCGGGTCGGGCTGGTTCCAGGCTCGGTACGAGAACTGATCCATCACGGCCACAAGGTCATCGTGGAGACCGGCGCCGGCGCCGGCATCGGCTTCGACGACGCGGCCTACCGCGCCGCCGGCGCCGAGGTCCTCGGCGGGCCGGAAGAGGTCTTCGCCAAGGCGGAGATGGTGGTGAAGGTCAAGGAGCCGCTCGCGAGCGAATACAAACAACTGCGCGAGGGCCAGGTCCTGTTCACCTATTTGCACCTCGCCCCCGATCTCGAGCAAACTCAAGGTCTGATCGATTCCGGCTGCATCGCGATCGCCTACGAAACCGTGACCGATGCGCGCGGCGGCCTGCCGCTACTCGCGCCGATGAGCGAGGTCGCCGGGCGCATGTCGGTGCAGGTCGGCGCCCATTGTTTGGAGAAGGAGCAGGGCGGTTCGGGCATGTTGCTCGGCGGCGTGCCCGGAGTGGCGGCGGCGCGGGTGGTGATCATCGGCGGCGGAGTTTCGGGCACCAACGCGGCGCGCATGGCGATGGGCTTGGAGGCCCACGTCACGGTGATCGACAAGAACCTGGCCCAGCTCTACGCGCTCGACCTGCAGTTCGGGCCGATGCTGAACACCATCTTCTCGACCGTGGACAACATCGAAGCCCAGGTGATGGGCGCGGATTTGGTGATCGGCGCGGTGCTGGTGCCTGGCGCCGCAACCCCCAAGCTGGTCAGCCGCGACATGGTCCGGCGCATGCGGCCCGGCTCGGTGCTGGTCGATATCGCCATCGACCAGGGCGGCTGTTTCGAGACCTCGCGCCCGACCAACCATGCCGAGCCGACTTACGTCGAGGAGGGCACGGTGCACTACTGCGTGACCAACATGCCCGGCGCGGTCGCCCGCACCTCCACGATCGCGCTCAACAACGCGACCCTGCCGTTCGTCATCGCCCTCGCCGACAAGGGCCACCGCCGGGCGCTGGCCGAGGACCCGCATCTCAAACAAGGCCTCAACGTGGCCGGCGGCAAGGTCACCTATAAGGCGGTCGCCAAAGCCCACGGCCTGCCCTACGTGGCGCCCGAGGAAGCCCTGGGTTTGTAGGTGCCGCGCCCGCCGGTAAGATGACCGCCCATGGGCTGCTGTCATTACTACGCCCCTACCGCGGGCGGGGATACGGCGTTTTCGGTCGACGTCTCGGCGATCACCTTCGGTCCCGGGGTTTTGGCCG
>Ga0209987_10000213_pt1 | contig 28674 bp, 26 predicted proteins | sample N074metaG_FD_182134 | JGI IMG/M metagenome (GOLD analysis project Ga0209987, IMG submission 182134) | Deep subsurface microbial communities from Kermadec Trench to uncover new lineages of life (NeLLi) - N074 metaG (SPAdes) (version 2) | ecosystem: Environmental > Aquatic > Marine > Ocean trench...
GGTGTTGTTGGCGCTTGGTTTTCGTATACAAAATTTGCACGCGTTAATCGTACTGACAACATGCACTTTAGGTATTAACATGAGTCTGAGGAAATAAAAATAAATCAGGAAAATCGCTGACCGATTATCTATGTTGCTTAAATGTGGTCATAGCGGTTTATTACTAATCTCGATCAAACCATAAACCAATGGTGGATGACATGTATAAACAGGTAAATTCTGATGAAAAAAATCTCTATAGTTAAATTACTGTCGTTTTGTTACCTATTCGTCCTACTAGGATTTAGTCTTCCTGCAAGTGCGGCAGACTGGAGTACTACGCAGCTAGATATTCAATACGGCGAATTAATCACACCCGGATTTGGATTTCGTCCAGAAACCGAAAACGATACATTAATATACACATTCCAGCATGCCAGCGGCTGGAGTAAAGGTGATAATTTTTTCTTTGTCGATTTTCTCAATTCAGGCGACGAAGTCACCGGATTTAACAATTACGACTGGTACGGCGAATGGTATACCAATTTCAGCTACGGGAAAATCAGCGGTAAGGAGTTTTCAGGCGCGCTAAAGGATGTTGGATTTACCTTTGGACTAAATATGGCGGCTGACGCGAATGTTATAAAGTATCTCCCCGGTATACGGCTGGACTGGAATGTTCCCGGTTTCGTGTTTGTTAATACATTGTTCAGTGCCTATATTGATGATTCAGTAGGCTTTAGTTTAACTGTACCGGCCAGTGCACCATCGGAAGACGATTCTTATATGATCGACGTTGCCTGGCTGATGTTTTTTGGCGACGGCAAGTGGAGTTTCGCCGGGCACATGGAGTACATAGCCGAACGTGATAATGAATTCGGCGATACTGTAGAAGCCTGGATTCTCGCCCAACCTCAAATTCGTTATCATTTCAATGATGCAGTTTCTGCGGGAATTGAATATCAGTATTGGCAAAATAAATTGGGCGACAAAGATGCCGACGAATCTACTGCACAATTATTGCTCACCTGGACATTTTAGGTAGAACGAACGCCACTAGTAAGTAATTCGCCGGGCATGGGGAAGGTCTTGTCACGATTGGTAATAGGCAAGGCCTGACCTATGCTGGTGTGGATAGTAACAACATGCCCACACCAGTTTGACCGGTCGAATTACACTAACTACACCTCAAGGGGGAAAAGGGGGAGCGTCTCCTTCTCATTCCGGCATACCCGCTTTTTTCAGTGCCAGTTCCCTTCTTGCCTGGATGGCGGGATCGCTGAACGGCAAGCCCTGTGTGAACGCCTGGCTTGAAAACCTGGGGTCGATGGATTTCGACGCAATGCAAGTCGATTTCTCAACAATCACTTTTGGACCGGGTGGAGCTTCACCCGCGCACGACGGTCACGTCGAGGATGTTAATGATGATGGCTTTGTCGATATGGTATTTCACTTCAAAACCCAGGAAACGGGTATTGCCTGCGGTGATACGGACGCAACTCTGGTGGGTGAGACATTTAGCGGCATCCAGTTTACGCGAACGGATACGGTGAGAACGGTTGGATGCAACGATACTAGCAATAGGCAATATTCAAGCACCAAAGGGGTAGGTACTATGAGCTGGATATATTTGCTTGGATTAAGTGTGCTTGGGCTTTGGCGTCGGAATGGATGATTAGCCGCTAAAAGCAGCTGTACCTTTTGGGTGCCAAATTTAGTCCACTAAGGGTTATTAACGCCAACAAAAGCCTTTCGACCACATATAGTTAATCTGGATGAACTTTTCTCAGCTATGTCAGTTCGAGGTTCTAGGTTTTTAATTTTTTTGCTGTTCCGACCGGAATTTGGCCAATTTTAATATTCTATCCGTACACTAATCCGTACACCCTTAAAATTTATCAAGATATAACACGTTAACTATCAAATAGTTAGTACTATTAAATGGCGGAGAGCGAGGGATTCGAACCCCCGGAGGGTTACCCCTCAACGGTTTTCAAGACCGCCGCTTTCGACCGCTCAGCCAGCTCTCCCGAATCTGTTTTTTTACAGCTATGGCACCGACATCCGAGGTCCGGCGCGATTGCCGGCGTATTATAATCATTTGCCGCATGGAGTCATCATGATTTTATTGGAATATGCGGCCTTGAAAGCAATTACGCCAGCCCCATCTTATGAGTAATGTACGAACTTGCCTGATCGAGTGTAGGCGCCTGATAACCCTTAGTTTACTAAGGTTGATAATTGCTTGATATCGGCTGGATTGGAACTTAAAATGGCGTAAGTCAGTCAAATGAACATCTAATTATTGGAGATAGCAATGGAATTGAACCCTTAGTTTACTAAGGTTGATAATTGCTTGATATCGGCTGGATTGGAACTTAAAATGGTGCAAGTCAGTCAAATGATCATCTAAAAATCGGAGATAGCAATGGAATTGAATACTGCCGTAGCTCGCCCCCAGGGAGCGATCCTACAAACTAACAAACTGATAAAGAATACTTATATTCTTTTATCAATGACCCTTATTTTTAGTGCGGCCACCGCATTTCTGAGTATTGCCCTACAGGCTTCTTTTGGTACTGCTTTCGTAGCGACCCTGGTTGGTATTGGTCTGCTCTGGTTCGTGCTTCCGAGGACCGCTAACTCAGCGACCGGCATCCCGGTTATATTCGGTATAACTGGCCTGCTTGGATTTGGACTAGGCCCAATTATCGGCTACTATCTTGCGGTTAATCCCAGTATCGTTATGACCGCTCTCGGTGGCACCGGTGCTATTTTCCTGGGTCTGTCTGGCTATGCCCTGACGACACGCAAGGATTTCAGCTTTATGGGCGGATTCTTGATGGTTGGGCTGCTGGTTGTGATCGGCGCTATGATTCTTAATATCTTTTTGGCAATGCCGGCATTATTTCTTGCTGTTAATGCCGCCATCGTCATGATCATGTCCGGCCTGATTCTGTTTCAGACATCCTCCTTGATCCGCGGCGGTGAAACCAACTACATCATGGCAACCGCTGGTTTATTTCTATCCATATTGAACATGTTCACCGCCCTGTTGCATTTGTTTGGCGCATTAGGCGACGACTAGAAGCAGGTCGCTATTTTTAACTTAGCAGTTTTTGGATTACCAGTAGGCCCCGATTTTCGGGGCTTATTTATTTGTTTATCGGTATTGACACTGTGGACTGGCTAAAAATTGGATCAGCATTGCTTCTGGTAGCAATGTTTTTCATGATACTGCCGGGGGCCAGGAATGCGGCCAAAAACTCGCCGAAGGGGACCACAAAGGACTGGATGGGATATATAGTCCCGATGGCGGTAGTTGTGTTATTCGTTATGCTGTTGATAGCGCTGGTTTAACCAGATTAGTTCGGCCAGGTCCAGGTCACTCGGATTAGTAATTTTTATATTGGCGGGGTCGCCTGCTACCAGCCTGGGTGAATAACCCTGCAATTCAATCGCCGATGCGTCATCGGTAATTTCCAAATTATCATCGATAGCCGCTTTTAATGACCGCAATAGCATTGGTAGCGGGAAAATTTGCGGCGTGAATGCTCGCCATAACTGATCACGCGATACTGTCTTAGTAATTTCCATAGTGCCTCCCTGCAATTTCAGGGTATCCGAGACCGGGACTGCCAGTATAGCCCCGGCTTCGTGGGCACGGGCGGCCTTAATGACATTGTCTAAATCCAGGTGAGTGACTAGCGGTCGAATCACATCGTGTACCAGTGCAAGTACCTCACTACCGCATCGGTCCTGTAAAACAAGCAGCCCGTTGTATACCGAATGATGGCGCTCAACGCCACCGACTGTTGTTAAAACAGGTTTTTCTGAAGTATAACCAAGCTCTTGCCAATGCGAATCATCTTTCTGTAATACCACGACAGCGCCTTCGATCCCGGGATGCGTGAGCAACCGATCGAGACAATGCTCGATTATCGTTTTACCCTGAAAAGACAGGTACTGCTTCGGCAATTTGCTCTGCATCCGCCTACCCACCCCGGAAGCCGGCACGATAGCCCATATCGGGTCCAGGTTATTGTCCATTGGATTTCGACCTTTCGGACGGGATAAGCTGAATGAAGGTTTCACCCTGTTTTATCATGCCGAGATCGTTACGCGCCTTTTCTTCGAAGGCGTCGAGGCCGTTTTGTAAATCCAGTACCTGAGCCTCGAGTATGTTGTTTCTTTGTTCCAGGACGCGTAGTTTTTCTTTTTGCAGGTTCAGTTCATTGGATAACTGCACCACCTCGGACAGGCTACCATCACCCAGCCATAATTTGTACTGCAAGCCGATGAGCAAAAGGATTAGTATGCCGATCAGGATTTTCATTGGCTGGTGTGGGGCGGGCCTACATCATAAGCTACGAAATGCTGACTTGCCCGGGTAAATAGCAGAGCTTCCCAACTGTGATTCTATACGCAGTAGTTGATTATATTTCGCAACCCGGTCTGAGCGCGATAATGAACCGGTTTTGATCTGCCCCGCGTTGGTTGCAACCGCAAGGTCGGCAATAGTAACATCTTCGGTTTCCCCGGACCGGTGTGAGATTACCGTGGTGTAGCTGGCGTCGTGGGCCATCGATATTGCATCCAGGGTTTCACTCAGCGTTCCTATCTGATTAAACTTGATCAAAATCGAATTAGCTATATTGTTTTCTATGCCGCGTGAAAATATATTGGTATTGGTAACGAACAGATCATCACCAACCAGCTGAATTCGATCTCCAAGCTTTTTAGTCAGTATATCCCAGCCCTCCCAGTCACTTTCGTCCATGCCGTCTTCTATGCTGATAATCGGGTACTGATCGACCCAGGTCGACAGATAGTCACTAAATTCGTGCGCATCGAACGATTTATTTTCGGAGGCAAGCAGATATTTTCCGTTTTTGTAAAATTCCGAACTGGCAACATCGAGACCCAGGCACAGATCATCGCCTGCTTTGAAACCGGCCTGGTGTATTGCTTCGAGTATGATTTCAATGGCCTCTTCGTTAGACGACAAATCAGGCGCGAAGCCCCCCTCATCACCAACCGCGGTATTCATATTTTTTTTGTTCAAAACTGACTTCAATGCGTGGAAAACCTCGACGCCATACCGCAGAGCCTCCGAAAAATTGGGGGCACCTACTGGTAACACCATAAATTCCTGCATATCGACACTGTTGTCAGCATGAGCACCGCCATTAATGATATTCATCATTGGCACCGGCAGTGTCCGTGCTGTTTCACCACCCAGGAATCGGTAAAGCGGCTGCTGTGCCTGTATCGCAGCCGCCTGCGCATTTGCCAGTGAAACGGCGAGCAATGCATTGGCGCCCAGGTTGCGCTTATTATCGGTGCCATCGAGATCGATCATCGCCGTATCGAGGCCAGCCTGGTCGTTGCAGTCCATGCCATGCACGCGCCTGGCGATTTCATCATTGATATGGGCAACCGCTTTTGTCACCCCCTTACCCAGATAGCGCTTTTTATCATTGTCGCGTAACTCGATCGCCTCGCGCTCACCGGTCGACGCTCCCGATGGCGCTGCGGCTCTACCCATTACGCCTGTTGACAGGATTACTTCGGCCTCGACCGTCGGATTTCCTCTTGAATCCAGTATTTCGCGGCCTATTACCCTGATTATGCTGGTCATAAAATCTCCAGTACTAAAAAATTAACCATCACTTCTTCGCCCGCCTAAAATCGAGCGCGGCGGTAATAAAACTATTGAACAAGGGGTGGCCCTCGCGTGGATGCGAGGTAAATTCGGGATGAAACTGACAACCGATAAACCAGGGATGATCGGATAATTCGACCATTTCAACCAGTTCATTGTCGATCGAGAGACCTGCTATCACCAGTCCCGCGTCCTGTAGTCTATCGAGATAATTATTATTAAATTCGTAGCGGTGACGATGCCTCTCCTGGATTTCGTCGCTACCGTAGGCTTTCCGTGCGGCTGTCCCCGGCACCAGTTTGCAAGTCTGGGCACCGAGTCGCATGGTACCTCCCATATCGGCATTTTCGTCCCGGGTTTCGATCGACCCACCCTGATCGAGCCATTCCGATATAAGTGCAATTACCGGATCGGGCGTTTTCGGATTAAACTCGGTGCTGTGGGCTTTTTTGAGCCCGAGGACATTACGCGCATATTCAATTACAGCGACCTGCATCCCCAGGCAAATACCCAGGTAAGGAACCTGGTGGGTACGTGCATAGTTAGCAGTCGCTATCTTGCCCTCGATCCCTCGGCTGCCAAATCCTCCCGGCACCAGGATCGCATCTAGATCTTTTAAACAATCGGTACCATCAGTTTCAATCGAATCTGAATCGATCTTGATGATGTTTACCCTGGTCCTTGTATGTATCCCCGCATGATCGAGCGATTCGTTGAGTGACTTGTAGGCATCGGTATGGTCGACATATTTACCGACAAAGCCAATATCGACTTCATGCTCTGGGGATTCTAATGCCTCTACCACCCGGTCCCAGTCGGATAAATCCGCGGCCGGGAGACTAAGCGAAAACCGCTTGGCGACGATTTCATCGAGTCCCTGTTCGTGCAAATGCCTTGGGAACTTGTAAATGTGGTCAACATCGACCGCGGAGATAACCGCTTCTTCCGAGACATTCGTAAAAAGAGCAATTTTCCGGCGCTGTTCGACAGGAATTTCACGATCCGAACGGCACAATAGTATATCGGGTTGAATACCGATTGAGCGCAGCTCCTTTACCGAATGCTGAGTTGGTTTGGTCTTGATTTCGCCTGCTGCAGGGAGGTAGGGTACCAGCGTCAAATGGATGTAAAGCACATTGTCGTGACCTAGTTCGAAACCAAGTTGCCTGATAGCTTCCAGAAAAGGCAGGGATTCTATATCACCGACAGTTCCGCCTATTTCCACCAGTACAATGTCGGCGTCGTTGGTATTATCAAGTATCGAGCGTTTTATTTCGTCGGTAATGTGGGGAATGACCTGAACCGTAGCGCCGAGGTAATCTCCACGTCGCTCTTTTGCTATGACATTTTCGTAAATTCGTCCGGTCGTGTAATTGCTTCCTCGTGAACATCGAATCCCGGAAAATCGTTCATAGTGGCCAAGATCGAGATCAGTTTCGGCGCCATCATCGGTAACATAAACTTCGCCGTGCTGGAAGGGGCTCATAGTACCCGGATCGACGTTGATATATGGATCCAGTTTGATCATCGAGACACTGAGTCCCCGCGCCTGAAGTATTGTAGCCAGGGAGGCGGATGCAATGCCTTTGCCCAGTGATGATACGACACCACCGGTAATAAAAATAAATCGGCTCATAGACCTTAAAAAAATTAGAGAAATGACAACACAGGTTGGACCAAAACAATAGCAGAATCCACATTTGAAGACAATCCGCATCTGTCCTGGGTCAACGAAATGTTGATTAATTAGCCATCATGCTCAGTCGCCACAGGCTGCTGGATCATCAGCAAAAATCAGAAATTCTAATATACTCAATACCTATGCAATCCTTAATAATCGAGAGCAATCAAGCCAATTGTCGGCTGCTGGATAATATTCTGGGGCAACAGGGTTTCGATAGTGACATCTGCGGCAATATCGACACCGCGCGCTCTTATGTCGATTCCGAAAATTACGATATCATTTGTATCAACCATCAGCTGAAAGACGGTGAAAGCAGCGAGTTCGTCGAATATTGCAATAGTCACCCGCGTAATCGCAATACACCGATATTGTATCTGACCGACACACAAACCCACAAAACCCAATTGAAATCGCTGCGGATTGATAAAATTATCAATATGCAGAATAAACAGCGGGTTGCGGACCAGATTATCCATTTTGTCGAATCCCGTCTCGACCCGGTATTTTCTGAAGGTCGGATCCTGTTTATCGAAGATAGCAAAACAGTAGCCGCGGTAATACTGTCCCAGCTTAAAAACACCGGTTACCAGGTTGAACATTATCGGAGCGCTGAGGACGCCTGGGCAGCATTTAAAAACGAGGCTGCGTATGGATCGGATAGCAAGGCCTTTGACCTGGTCATTACCGATATTACGCTTGCTGGCAATATGTCCGGCCACGAACTGGCTGAAAAAATTCGCGCACTCGACGGTGCGCGGGGATTTATACCAATAATTGCTGTCACTGGTGACACCAGTGACGAATTGCGTTTGTCACTATACCAGAGCGGGGTCAATGATTTTATCCAGAAGCCAATTTTGTCCGGCGAACTTCTGGTACGTATTCGCAATTTGATAACCACTAAACGACTGCTCGACAAGGTCCATGATCAACGCCGTGAATTATTTGCACTGGCAACCACAGACAAACTCACTGGTTGCCAAAATCGCCACAGCCTGATGGAATTTTCAGGGAAGTTTTTTGCACTGTCTTCGCGGCAGCGATACCCGATCAGCATGCTGGTTATCGACCTCGATCACTTCAAAGCAATCAACGACACTCACGGGCATGCCACTGGTGACCTGGTACTGAGCTCGGTGGGTAATCTATTGAACCAGTTTTTCCGCAAAGGCGATCTGGTTGCACGTTTTGGTGGCGAGGAATTCGTTGTGTTAATGAGTCACTGTGACCAACCGCTGGCCCAGACCAAAGCGGAAAAATTACGCCAGGCAATCGAAGACCTGCAACCCGATGGCATAAAAATCACTGCCAGCATCGGTTTCACGTCTCGGCAGGCCGGACAAAACGGCGACTTTGATATACTTTTCAGCAGCGCCGACAAGGGTGTTTATGCGGCCAAGGAAAATGGTCGAAACTGCCTGGTATATATACCCATCGAAGCATAGGCGACCATTCGAGTTCAGGGTTTTGTCGCTAAAAAAAAAGCTCTTCGCGGTGCGGGAAGGCCTTCTACGGTGATAGCGGTATTATTTTGGTCGAGACTTTCAGATAAAGATTCGAATTGCATCCAGTCAGTAGTTCGTTGCTCCTGGCTGGTAGTAATACTGATATCAACGATACGGGTATCGACAAATCCGCAACGTTGCAACCATTTCTGCAACTCACTGGCACTGGGTAGAAACCATACATTTTTCATTCTCGCATAACGCTCGGCTGGCACCAGGACATCTCTCGACCCGCCTTCGATTACCAGCGTTTCAAGACACAACTGCCCGCCAGGGACGAGTAGACCTTTCAACTGGAAAAGATGATCGATCGGACTCTTGCGGTGATAAAGTACGCCCATCGAAAAAACAGTGTCGAACCAACACATATCATCAGGCAAATCTTCTATGGCCAGGGGCAACAGATGGATATCGGTTCTATTCAGGTATCTATTCACCGCCTGGAATTGCAGATTAAAAAGTACCGATGGCTCGATGCCGATAACTGTTTTCGGAGCCTGGTCCAACATCCGCCAACAATGGTATCCATTGCCACAACCAATATCGAGTACGCGTCGATTTTGCAGCGACGCCAGGTGGGGTAATATTCTCTCCCATTTAAAATCCGAGCGCCATTCGGAATCAACCAGAACCTGGGCGAACCGGTAGGGCCCTTTGCGCCAGGGCATTAACCCCTTCAACGCCTGTAATAAAAGATCCCGGTACTCGCATTCGCCATCTATGGTAACGGCTGGCAAGTCGAAACAGCCCCGCGGATTATCGATATCCGGTAACTGGGATATTGCAGCCGACCATCGTCGATAGTCACCATGGTGGATAAACCAGTTGCCTTGTTGAGACTCTAGCTGCTTAACCCATTTATCAAATCCGGCCTCTTCCAATTCAGAGAAGAGTAATTCGAAATCCATTACTTAATAGCCAGGTAAGAGACGAAATTGAAGCAACGAAAACATTGATAAACCTCGCTAAACCCGGCCTGTTTAAGCCTCTGCTGGTGCAAGGCTTGCGAATCGGGCAGCAGAACATCTTCAAGCGCGGTACGTTTCTGACTAATTTCCAGATCGCTATAGCCCTGCATCTTCTTGAAGGCCTGGTGCAATTGCACCATGCGTTGGTTTTCCAGTTCCGGGTCGAGTACAACCTTTTCAGACAGCACCAGCACACCCCCTTCATTCAAACCCCGGGCAATACCGGTTATCAGGGATTGTCTTTGGTCGCGGTCGATAAACAGCAAGGTCAGGTTCAGCACTACCATCGAAGCATTGCTAATCTCAATATTCTGAATATCATCACATCGCCATTCAATATTGCCGGAATCACCGAACTGCTGGCATTTGCGAATCATCGAGGGAGAGTTGTCCACCGCAATGATGGCACAATCGAGTTTCCGGGTTTGCTCAGCTATTAATCGAGAAACTTCGCCCAGTGAACAACCGAGGTCGTAAATATTGCTCTTATCGCGCACGAAAACACCGGCGTAAAGAGCTATCATTTGCAATAACAACTCGTAGCCAGGAACCGATCGTGTGATCATATCCTGAAAAACGCGCGTCACGTCCTCATTAAACTCGAATGCCTTGACATCGCTCAGTGGTTTGGCAAATACCCGATCCTTGTTCGATCGTTTAGGCATTTAAAACAATCCTGCCATCATTCAGCGGAAGGTTACTATTAATTCCAACCTGACTGATAGAGCCACTCCAGCTGTTATACGCAGCTGACCTGTCAACGATCAAATCCACAGGCCAGCAAGCTCATCATCCAGGTATACCTGTGGCGTTACCGGTCTCTTCCAGGGGGGAATTTTATGTTTCTGGAACAGGCGCTTAAGCCGATGACTATCCGGACTCGGACCCTGATTTTTTAGCCTGAATTTCAGTTTGATCGATTGACCGCTGTCTTTCCGGTTGAGACGAAGAAATATCGACTCCCGTTCGAGTTTTAGATCCAATTCCTTAATATTCAACCTGGCCGAATGGTTGAATTCATAGCCTGCCCGCAGAGGTACCTGGCTATTCTTATAAACGATATACAAACACTGGTTGTAGACCCGGATTTCATATCCACTACCACTGACTACGGGCATCGAATCGGCCCTGGAATTCAATTGTCTAATCAGTTCATTTAACCTGCTTTGGGGTAAACTCGCGCAATCGTATTTTTTCAGCCAGTACCTGATCAAATTTTTTTGTCTCGAGTAGGAAAGTAGCTGAAAAGTATTACGGCAGAGTAGATCCCTAGTCTCAGTTTCGCTCTGGTATCGAACCTGTTGGTAATCCTGGGCCCCTAGTTCTTCCAGTACCTGTTGGGTTTCTGCCTGAATGGTAATGACCGACCGAATCGACTCAAGGTATCCGGGCCAGCGGTTTTTTATCTTTGGAATCACCTGGTGGCGTAAATAATTCCTGTTAAACCGCTGCGATTTATTGCTTGGATCATCGTACCATTTTAGTCGGTGGCGTTGGGCATAGGCCAATATATCGGCACGAGAAATTTCGAGCAATGGTCTGACTAAAATTGAACTGCCGATAGTCCTGCGATACGCAATGCCCCTGAGTCCCGAACTACCCGAACCTCGCAAGATATTTAGCAATAACGTTTCAGCCTGGTCCTCAGCATGGTGTGCCGTCATTAAGCAGTCGGTCGGGGTTAAAGCCTGTTCGAACAGCGCGTAACGCGCCTTTCTCGCCTCCGATTCCAGATTGGCCATGTCTGGATCAAGGTTTAAATGGCTCACCTCAATATCCAGCTTATAGCGGTCAGCCACCGACCTGCAAAACGCTTCCATTTCATCGGCTACCGCCTGTAAACCGTGATTGATATGCCAGGGTAGGATTTTTAGGGGTGCTGGATGTGCATTCAGCAGATGCATCAAGACACAGGAATCGACACCGCCGCTAAACGCAAGTACGACTCGCTCGAATTCTGCAGAAATAGAACCGAGGCAAATTTCCAGTTGAATACTGAGCCCTGAATTGGATTTCATCGAATCACCCGACACAGGGAGGGACCCTGTATTAAACTTTTTTAACCCTCTTTATACTGACCGAAATTCATTAGTTTCTGATACCTCTGGTCAAGTAAGTTATCGATACCGATCGACTCCAGCGTTTCAATATTTTCGATCAACCTGCGTTTTAAACTATCTGCCATCGCGTCGTGGTTGCGATGAGCCCCACCCAACGGTTCTTCGATAACATTATCCACCAGGTTGAGGGCAAGTAATCGTTCAGCAGTAATACCCATCGCTTCGGCTGCCTGTGGCGCCTTGTCAGCACTCTTCCACAATATTGAAGCACATCCTTCGGGAGAAATAACCGAGTAGGTCGAATATTGCAACATGTTGATTCGATCACCAACACAGATGGCGAGCGCCCCCCCTGACCCACCTTCACCAATAATGGTACAGACGATCGGTGTTTTCAGGTCGGCAAGTGTATACAGATTCCGTGCAATGGCCTCGCTTTGTCCGCGTTCCTCCGCCCCTATTCCCGGATAGGCACCAGGCGTGTCTACCAAGGTAATCAGTGGCATCTTGAATTTTTCAGCCATTTTCATCAAACGTAAAGCCTTGCGATAGCCTTCTGGCCGTACCATGCCAAAATTTCTCTTAATCTTTTCGGGGGTATCGCGTCCTTTTTGCTGTCCGATAACCATTACCGGCTTACCATTGAGCCTGCCAATTCCGCCTATGATTGGATGATCATTGGTAAATACGCGGTCGCCATGCAGATGCTCAAAATCGCTAAACATACGCTCGATATAGTCCAGCGAATAGGGTCGGTTAGGGTGGCGGGAAAGCTGTGATATCTGCCAGGGAGTGAGTTTCGAAAATATGGACACGGTCAGACTTTCAGCCTTTTTTTGCAGCGTCTGGATCTCATCCGAAATATTAATTTCTGTATCATCGGTCACGTACCGAAGTTCAGAAATTTTTGCCTGGAGTTCGGCGATTGGTTGTTCAAATTCGAGGAAATTGGGGTCCATGATTATTTTTAATTCGCCGGAAACTTTGGAATAGTGTAACGATTCAGTGCCTGGCTGTCATCAGGCAAGCGGTTATAAAAAGTAGGAAACCTTTGATCAATTCGATAGCGACGCATTAATAGACACGAGTGCTTCGGACGGGTCTGGATGTCGGGTGACTGGGCGTCCAATCACCAGGTAATTGGCGCCATCCGCAATAGCCTGGCTCGGCGTTGCTATGCGCTGTTGATCGTCACTAGCCGTCCCCTCGGGCCGAATCCCCGGTGTCACCAGAAGAGGGGCATCTCCGAACTTCGCGCGCAGTCCTTTCGCTTCCCGGGCAGAACAAACCAGGCCGTCCAGGCCGGAGTTTATCGCCAGTTGAGCGAGACGCTCGACATACGCCTGTGGTTCCTGCTCTATACCAAGCTGCCGCAACCCCGGTGCCGACATGCTGGTCAGCAGGCTAACCGCGATCAGGTAGGGCCGATTCACCCCGATCATTTCTACACCCTCGCGTGCCGCCTCCAACATCGAACAACCTCCGAGGGCATGCACGTTCACCATCCACACTCCCAGCTGACCAGCAGCGTAGACTGACTGCCTGACGGTATTCGGTATGTCGTGAAATTTTAAATCGAGAAATACATCGAATCCCTTATCCACCAGCGATGCCACGAACCCTGGCCCACTACGGGTGAATAATTCATTGCCTACCTTTAGCTTGCATAATTCGGGGCTGGTCCGCTGAATAAACTCGAGGGCCTGTTTTTGATCAGCATAATCCAGCGCAACTATTATTCGGGGATCAGTATTGGACATCTAGAGGTCATTGTATTGAGTTTAGTTAATCAGGGAAAGCGAGTTTTCTAACGATTGAAACGTACAGCGATTCTAAGCTCAACCTCTTCGACAGGCCTACCTGGCTAAACCTATCGGATCCATGGCGACCCAGCACCGAAACCAGACCCTGAATCGACTAAACCGGCTTCATCGTCGACCAGTGCCTGCAACTGGGGCAATTCCATTGTATCGCGTGGCTTTCGTAACCACAGAACGAGCATACATATTCAATTTTTTTATCTTGCATCGACAGCAAAAATTTCGACAGACTTTCCCAGGTTTCTGACAAATTCGCAGTATCCGATTTCAAAAATCGCAGCGCAAATTCAAATGCCTCGAACGATGGGGACTGCTTCAACACATCGGACAAAAATTCTCTCGCCTTTTCTATCTGATTGATGCTGGCATAATGCTCGATTAACGCGATGGCCAGTTGCGTGGAAGGATTCTTCTTATTTTGATCCTGTAGAAAATTCTGGTAGGCATTAGGCTCATTAGCCTGGATATAAATTTCCTTAACCGGCGCAATATACAGATTTACATATTCAGGATTAAGCTTGATAAGCTGTCGGATCAGTTTTTTCGCCGCACCGGCATTGTTTAGATCCAGGTGGTGTTTAATAAAAATTAATGCCGCCCTGACACAGGCCCGGTCAATTTCAAGAGCCCTGGTCAGGCTTTCACGCACCAGTTTATTATTTCCGATTTTCATTGCCGAATCGGCCAATTCGCAATAACAATGACTCAAGATGACTGCGGCTCCTGGATCGCCTCGGTCATACAGGATTTTGGCGCAGTCAGTCGCCTCGTTCCAGGATTTCTCGGTAATATATAAATCCAATAGTTTTCGACAGACACCTATATCATCCGGTTTTAACTGGATCATTTCTTTAAACAGCGCTTCGGCTCGATCCAGTAAACCAGCTTTTAAATAATCATTGGCTAGTTCACCTACGGTCAGATTTCTTTGTTTTCGGTTCAAATCCGGTCGCGCAAGTAAATTTTGATGAATTTTGATGGCTCGATCGACTTCCCCCCTGGAGCGAAATAAATTACCCAGTACGATGTGGGTCTCGACCGTATCGGCATTTACCTTGATCAGTTCACTGAAAGTCTCGATCGCCTTACTTGAATCGTCGGCCAGCAAATAGTTGAGTCCCTTGACATAGGATTCAGAATAGTTTTTGGCGGTGTTGGAAGTGGAGATTTTAGGAGCTGGCATCCATCGGCCGACAATCCATCCGATCAAAATGGCAACCAAAACTAGTGATAATAGCCAGATATCCACGATAATTTTAACCAGCGTTGGCTATCTAAAAATGTAATCTTATTATTTCGTCTAATATAGTTGTGACCGGGCCAGCAGCCTGTCGGACTAACCGAGAATCTACTGCGCTGGTTGGAGAGCGGCCCATATTTCCCCGATTTTTCGCTGCGTAGTTACCACTATGCGCCTCACAATTGGAAAAATCCGGTTTTACTCTCCCACCATGCTCGCTACGATTCCTTAAGTCCGGCAGACTGCTTGCCCTGATTATTCGCACGATCTCGTAACTCTTTCCCTGGTTTGAAATGGGGCACGTGTTTTCCCGGGAGGTTTACTTTCTCCCCGGACTTTGGATTTCTACCGATTCTGGGTGGACGATAATGCAGACTAAAACTTCCGAAACCCCTGATTTCGATTCGATCTCCATTGGATAAGGCGTTGCTCATCATTTCAATCAAACTCTTGACTGCCAGTTCGACATCTCTGTAAGCAAGATGTCCCTGATTTCTGGCCAGATTCTCAATCAAGTCTGACTTGGTCAGAGAGGGTAGATACTCTTGTTCTTTCATCACGACGCCTAATATTCAGTCATAGATGGCGAAGCCCGGCTTCGCCATCTATGATAGCAGATTCTAAGAATCCATTTTTTCTTTTAACAAATCACCAAAACTGGTGGTTGCATTGTTTTTATCACTACTGGCTGCATAGTCTTTCAAGGCTTCCTGTTCTTCATCTGAATCTTTCGCCTTAATAGACAGAAATACACTACGACCCTTGCGATCCATGCCGGTTATCTTGGCTTCGATCTGGTCGCCTTCATTCATGAATGAGCGTGCATCTTCAACTCGGTCATTGGCCATTTCAGAAGCACGAAGCAAACCCTCGATACCATCGCCAAGGTCAACTATCGCTGCCTTAGCATCGACTGAAATAACAGTGCCATTGACGATACTTCCCTTGGGTTTGTCTGCAATAAAGCTCGAGAACGGATCCTTCTCGATCTGTTTGATACCGAGGGAAATACGCTCGCGCTCAGGATCGATAGACAGCACCATCGCCTCCAGTTCCTGACCTTTCTGGTACTCACGCACCGCTTCTTCACCCGGCTTATTCCAGGATAAATCGGTCAGATGGATTAAACCGTCGATATTCCCATTCAGGCCTATAAATATACCGAAATCGGTAATCGATTTAATCTTGCCTGAAATTACATCACCCTTATTATTAGCAGCCCCAAATTCATCCCAGGGGTTTTGCTTGCACTGCTTCATTCCCAGTGAAATCCGACGGCGTTCCTCGTCAATTTCGAGAATTACCACCTCGACTTCATCACCCAGTGTCACCACCTTATTCGGGTTAACATTCTTGTTCGTCCAATCCATTTCTGATACGTGGACCAGACCTTCGACTCCATCTTCAATTTCAACGAAACAGCCATAGTCAGTAATATTACTGACATTTCCGAACAACTTCTGACCCTCTGGATAGCGACGCATGATATTCGCCCAGGGATCATCGCCCATTTGCTTAAGCCCCAGCGATACACGATTCTTTTCACGATCAAATTTTAACACTACAACATCTATTTCCTGGCCAATTTCAACAATTTCGGAAGGATGTTTGACACGTCTCCAGGCCATATCGGTGATGTGCAGCAATCCGTCGATCCCCCCGAGGTCAAGGAATGCACCATAGTCGGTTAAGTTCTTGACGATACCCTTTACGCGCTCGCCTTCCTTCAGGCTATCAAGTAGTTTTTCGCGCTCTTCGCTGAACTCTTTTTCGACCACGGCACGGCGTGAAACCACGACGTTATTACGCTTTTGGTCGAGTTTGATAATCTTGAATTCGAGTTCCTTTTCTTCGAGATACGCGGTATCACGAACCGGGCGCACATCGACCAGCGACCCTGGTAGAAATGCCCGGATTTCGCCGATATCGACGGTAAATCCACCTTTAACCTTACCGGTGAAACGACCGGTAATGATTTCGTCGTTCTCCTGTGCCTGCTCCAGTCTGGTCCAGGCTCTCGCACGTTTGGCTTTTTCACGCGACAGGCATGACTCGCCATAACCATTTTCGAACGAATCCAGCGCCACTTCGACAATATCACCGATACTGACGTCGAGTTCACCGTTTTCGTCGTAGAACTGTTCTATCGGGATCACACCTTCCGATTTTAGTCCCGCGTTGACTATAACAATATCACGATTGATATCGACAACTTCGCCGGTGATAATTTCACCGACACGCATATTCATTTGAGTAATGCTTTGCTCAAACATCTCTGCAAAATTTTCTGACATGGAATACTTCCTAAAAGAGCAGGTAATATTGAAAGCGCAAACTGGCTAACCCTATTACGGTTAAGTTAAAAAAACCTGGCAGGTGGTGCACCTACCAGGACCTGTTCTCGGTCGTCTCTTCGATATGACTCATCACCAGTTCAGCAACCTGTTCCAGATTGAGTAAACTCGAATCGACGATAAGTGCATCAGTAGCAGGGATCAGTGGCGATTCGGTCCGATTGCGGTCCCGCTCGTCACGTTCACTGATTTCTGCCTGGAGCTTATCAATGTTAGCTGATATTCCCATACCAATCAACTGCTTATAGCGCCTAACTGCCCTTATTTCAACCGAAGCGCTTAAAAAAAACTTGAATCTGGCTTGAGGGAACACAACAGTGCCCATATCGCGCCCGTCAGCTACCAGGCCCGGCGCCTGAAAACAGGCCTGCTGCCAACCCAGTAAATGTTTTCGAACCCCGGCATAACGAGCGATTATCGATGCCGCATCGGCGGTTGATTCCTGCCTAATCTCGGTGGATACATCCTCCCCTTCTAGAAAAGGTATAGTTAATTCTTCTCCAATTTCAAATCGAATATCGAGGTTTTGCAGGGCACTGACGACGCCTGCTTCCTGTTCCAGATCGATTCCCTGATGGAGTACCTTTAGTGCTGCCAGGCGATAGACAGCACCGCTGTCGAGCAGATGGAAACCCAGAATTTTGGCAATTCGCAATGCCAGGGAGCCCTTACCCGAGCCACCAGGACCGTCAATAGCCACCACATAAGGATCATTTTCATCCATCGCTTGTGACTCTTATTCCCACTTGCCTGGCAAGATCGACGAACCCGGGGAAAGAGGTATTTACATTGGCACAATCCTTGATGCTGATGGCTTCTTTCGCGCGCAGTGAAGCGACACTAAATGCCATCGCAATACGATGGTCTCCATGCGTTTCAACCACTCCCCCGCCCATCGTCCCGCCCTGAATTTTAATCCCGCCTGGGGTCGGCTCAACCTGGATACCCAGGCTGCTCAGGCCATCGGCCATCACCTGAATTCGATCGCTCTCCTTCACCCTGAGCTCTTCGGCCCCGCTTAGTTCAGTCTCTCCACTGGCGCAGGCAGCAGCGATAAAAAGTACTGGGAATTCGTCTATTGCCAGAGGTACCAGCGATTGCGGAATTTTAATTCCCTTCAACGCCGCGCTACGCACACGTATATCGGCAATCGGTTCACCGCCGATCTCACGCTCGTCGAGTAGCACAATATCTGCCCCCATAAGGTTGAGGATATCGATCACCCCGGTACGCGTTGGGTTAATGCCCACATGCCTTAAGGTTAAATCAGATTCCGGCGCAATACTGGCTGCGACCAGGAAAAATGCGGCCGAAGAAATATCTGCAGGTATTTCAATATCGCAGGCAGTTAAGCTTTGCCCGCCCCTGATACTGATATCAGGGCCATCAGTAGCGACCTCACAACCGAAACCACGCAGCATGCGCTCGGTATGGTCCCGGGTTGGGTCGGGCTGACTGATAGTACTGGTGCCCTGCGCATATAAACCAGCGAGCAGTAAACAGGATTTCACCTGTGCTGAAGCGATCGGCATTCGATAATTTATCGCGGCTAATCGGGACTGGCCATGTACCCGAAGCGGTGCCATACCACCGGGGCGGCTATCAATGATTGCATTCATCGCCTCTAGGGGTTCGATGACGCGATTCATTGGCCGCTTCGACAATGATTCATCCCCTGCCAGGGTCGCGTCAAACGCCTGTCCTGCAAGCAAACCTAGCAACAATCGCATCGCCGTGCCTGAATTGCCCATGTCGAGTACCCCGACCGGCTTAATTAACCCATGCAGACCCACTCCCTGGACACGCACCCTGTCAGCATTACGTTCGATTGACACACCCATCGACTGAAACGCCCTGAGCGTATTGAGGCTGTCTTCACCCTCCAGAAAACCAGAAATCTGGCTCTCACCTTCGGCGATGGAAGATAATATTATCGAGCGATGTGATATAGACTTGTCACCCGGAACGCGGATTGTACCGGCTACAGGCCCACCTGGCCGGCATTCGATACTGGTCATTAACAATTTCCTATCAGTGAATCTCTTTCAGATTTGGCCTTACCGAATAATTCCAGTAATCGATCCTGATCACGGTCGCGGATAGCCGCGGAGAGCTGATCGAGCTCTATTTTATAATTTTCGATTAATTCCGCGAGCGCCTCGCCGTTAGCAATACAGACATCGCGCCACATCACCGGGTCACTAGAAGCAATCCGGGTAAAGTCACGAAATCCACCGGCTGCATATTTGAATATTTCATCGTGATCATTCAAGTTCGACAGGTAATTAACCAGCGAATAGGCCAGCATATGCGGTAAATGCGAGGTTGCCGCCAGTACCTTGTCATGGTGCTCTACACTGAGATATTCAATCCTTGCACCACAGAGTTGCCACATGTTATCAATTTTACCAACTGCCGCTGGATCGGTTGATTCGAGCGGGGTTAAAATCACCCTGCGGCCTTGATAAAGACTGGCCAGACCAGCCTCGACGCCACTTTTTTCGGCACCGGCTATCGGATGACCCGGCACGAATTGCGGCATTTTATCGCCCAGCGCGGTCTGCGCTACCCTGACGACTGCGCCCTTGGCGCTTCCGGTATCGGTGATCACGGTATGCTCGGATACGATATCGGTGATTTGTTCGAAAACCAGTTGCATCGCTCCGAGTGGAGTGGCCAGTACTACGACATCGGCCGAACTGGCCGCCTCGGCAATCGAAGTGGTATAGCTATCGATGACACCCAGATCCACAGCTTTTTGCAGGCTTGTCTGGTTACGTCCACAACCCACTACATGGTTGACGGCCCGCGCCTGTTTCAATGCCAGGGCGAGCGAAGCGCCAATCATTCCCACACCAATAATGGCTAGCCGATCAATCATAGCAACTTGTCCAGCCTGTCCATTAATACTGCCTGCTGTTGGGGGGTGCCGATCGTGATCCGTAGAAATTCGGGCATATTATAATTAGCCAGTGGCCTCAGGATAACACCCTGTTGTAACAGGCCTTGATAGATGTCGTCGCATCGATTACCGAATCGAACCGTCAGGAAATTGGCCACCGAAGGGATATATTCGACCCCCCTGGCATCGAAATATTTGGCCAGTTGGACTAAACCCAGTTGATTATTATGTCGACTGGCCACAACGAAATCGTCATCTTCCAGGCTGGCGGTCGAGGCGGCCAGCGCCAGGGTGTTGGCATTGAAAGGCTGTCGCACCCGATTCAATAAATCACTGATCTCTGTACACGAAACTGCATAACCAACTCGCAAACCAGCGAGCCCATATATTTTCGAAAAGGTTCGGGTGACGATTAGATTCGGGTAATCTGCAAGCCATTTTAACGTATTGGGATAGCCATCTTGATCGACATATTCGAAATAAGCCTCGTCGATTATGATTGCTATGTGCCCGGGTACCGCATCGATAAAGTCCTTCAATTCGGTAGCTTGCAACCAGGTGCCTGTCGGGTTATTCGGATTGGCAATAAATATAAGCCGGGTTTTATCATTGACCATCGCCAGCATCGCGCTTAAATCGTGCCCGTAGGGCTGATTCCTGTCGGTTGGCAGAGCATTGGCGACACGCGCCTTTGCCCCACAAGACTGTACCACCAGTGAATAGACCAGGAAGGCAAACTCTGAATAGATAGCCTCGGCATGTTGATCCAGGAAGATCCTGGCAACCAGGTCGAGTACGTCATTCGAACCATTACCGATAGTTATCTGCCCCGCTTCCAGGCCGAGTTTATCGGCCAGTTTTTGTTTCAGATAATAGGCATTCGCATCCGGGTATAGCTCGATATTTTTACTCGCGGCTTTAATTGCCTGTTTGGCCAGATCAGAGCACCCCAGCGGGTTTTCATTAGAGGCTAGCTTGATCGCATCGCTAATTCCCAGATCGCGTTCGAGTTCTTCGACCGGCTTGCCTGGCGTATAAGGGTGCAGGAGTTTTACTTGCGCGAGCGCAGACTCTATTACCGACATTTTAATGCCTTTACAGTGATGCCTTGGGGTAAGAACCCAATATCTTAAACAATGAGGACTGTTGTTTAAGTTCCAGTAGAGCCTTCTTTACATTATCAGCCTGTTGGTGGCCATCGATGTCGATAAAAAATACGTATTCCCATTTTCGATCAGGTGCCGGACGCGATTCAATTTTATTCATACTGATATTGTGGTCGGCAAGCGGCTGAAGCAGTGCCAGCAAGGCGCCGGGAGTGTTTTTCGTCGATATCAGTAAAGATGTCTTGTCGTCACCACTGGGGTCAACATCCTGATTACCGATTATCACGAATCGAGTGGTATTGTCGGTTAAGTCTTCAATATTTTCGAAGCAGATCAGCAGGTTAAAAACCTCGACCGCCGGCAGGCCACAGATGGCGGCCGCGTGTTTATCCTGGCTTGCAATTCGTGCCGCCTCTGCATTGCTGCTCACCGGTATGCGCTCTATAGAGGGAAAGTTTTGATCGAGCCAATGTCGACATTGCGCAAACGATTGTTGATGTGAATATATATGCTTTATTTTCGTAACATCCTGCGACTGGTTGACCAGATGGTGATGAATACGAATTTCTACTTCACCGCTGACCTTGAGATCGGAATCGATAAACATATCGAGGGTATGGCTAATTACGCCCTCGGTTGAATTTTCAACCGGCACCAGGCCATAGTCTACATGGCCAGACTCGACCGAACTGAATACATCGGAAATACTGCTCATCGGTATCGTTGAAACCGAATTGCCGAAGTGTTTCAGCGCAGCACTTTGGGTAAAGGTACCTTCGGGGCCGAGATAGGCAATCTTTAGCGGCTGCTCCAAGGCCAGGCAGGCTGACATCACCTCGCGAACCAGGCGCCCCACTTCGTCGTCGCTAAGCGGCCCCTGGTTGATTGATTTAATGCGCTGAATGACCTGCGCTTCCCGATCCGGTCTAAAGAAATTGATCGCGTCGGCTGGACTATCACTGTCATTTCTTTTTACTTCGGCGACGCTGACTGCACATTCCGCCCTGCGATTAAACAGTTTGAGTAGTTGATCGTCGATCTTATCGATCGCATCGCGCAATTTTTGCAGTGCCTGGTCACTCATGGTTTTTGGTTAAAGACAACAGTTAGCCCGACAAACCAACTGGCTGCCGGATCAATAATTTACAGGTCATCCCGGGTTTCATTGCTGTCAGCAGAATCATCACCATTGACGCTGGCGGCCACCGGCTCAATTTGCACCAGTTGCTCCGATCCACCCAGGCGAATCAGGGTAACACCCTGGGTATTACGCGCGAGGACCGAAATATCCCCCACCGGTGTGCGCACCAGGGTACCCGCATTACTGATTAACATGACTTCTTCATCGCCGACAGTCTTTATCGCACCGACTACCCGCCCATTACGTTTCGAGGTCTTGATCGAAATAACGCCCTGACCTCCTCGCCCCTGCACCGAGAAATCCGAAACCCGGGTGCGCTTGCCGAAACCATTTGCAGTGGCAAAAAGAATCTCGCCTTCGTTCGATGAAACCGCAATCAGTGAAATCACTTCGTCCTTATTCTTGATCTTGATACCGCGGACACCTGCCGCAGTACGGCCCATTGCGCGGACATTGCCCTCGGCTATTCGAATACCTTTGCCCGCGCTGGTAAATAGCATCAGATCGAAGCTACCGTCGGTTAGCTGGACACCGATCAGGCTATCCTCGTCACGCAGATCGAGTGCAATAATGCCGTTGGTGCGTGGCCGTGAAAAGCTCGATAAAGGCGTTCTTTTCACCTTACCGCTGGCAGTGGCAAAAAAGATATATTGATCCTCGGGATATTCACGAACCGGCAGGATCGCGGTAATACGCTCGTTTTCCTCCAGCGGTAATAAATTCACTATCGGTCGACCCCGCGCGGTTCTACTGCCGATCGGCAGTTGATACACTTTTTGCCAGTAGACCTTGCCGCGTGTCGAGAAGCACAACAGGGTGTCATGCGTAGAGGCAACAAACATTTGCTCGACAAAATCTTCGTCTTTAACCCTGGTTGCCGCCTTGCCCCGTCCACCCCTACGCTGGGCCGAATAAGACTCGAGCGGCTGCGCCTTGGCGTAACCGAGATGCGAGATCGTTACCACAACGTCTTCTTCGTTGATCAAATCCTCGACAGTCAAATCCGAGTGATCGATAATAATCTCGGTGCGACGAGGATCTGCGAACTGTTCCTTGATCGCCTCCAGTTCGAGGCGGATAACCTGTTTCAATCGATCATCGCGTTGCAATATATCGAGCAGGTCCTCTATCTTTTCCAGGATATCGCGATATTCAGTGAGTATCTTGTCCTGTTCGAGCCCGGTCAGCCGGTGCAGACGCAAATCGAGAATCGCCTGGGCCTGCTTGTCAGTCAGTCGATATTCGTCACCAACCAGGCCGCAATCCGGAGAAATGCCTTCGGGACGCGATGATCCAGAGCCGGAACGATTTAACATGTCCATTACCACACCCGGCACCCAAACTTTATCTATCAGCGCAACTTTAGCAACCGCCGGACTGGAAGATTGCTTGATCAGGGTAATAATTTCATCGATATTCGACAGCGCAATCGCCAGGCCTTCAAGAATATGCGCCCTGTCCCGGGCTTTACTCAGTTCGAAAATCGTGCGCCGTGTAACGACTTCGCGCCGGTGTAATATGAATGCCTCGAGGATAGCTTTCAGATTCAGCAATCGGGGCTGGTTATTAACCAGTGCAACCATGTTAATCCCAAACACGTTTTGCATCTGCGTCTGTTTGTAGAGATTATTCAATATCACATCGGCAATTTCACCACGGCGCAATTCGATCACCATGCGCATACCGTCCTTGTCCGACTCATCGCGTAAACCGGTAATACCTTCGAGGCGCTTTTTCTTGACCAGTTCGGCAATTTTTTCAAGCAGGCGCGCCTTGTTTACCTGGTAGGGTAGTTCAGTAACGATGATGCTTTGGCGACCGGATTTATCTTCTTCATAATGGGATTTGGCACGCAGGTATATCTTACCCTTGCCGCTACGATAAGCCTCGCGAATGCCCCTTGCGCCATTGATGAAACCGGCGGTGGGAAAGTCCGGCCCGGGGATCAATTCCATCAAATTTTCAATTGTTGATTCGGGCTGATCGAGCAGTAACAGGCAGGCATTCACCACCTCGGACAGGTTGTGCGGTGGAATATTGGTAGCCATGCCGACCGCAATGCCCGACGACCCGTTAATCAACAGGTTAGGCGTGCGCGTCGGTAATACTGCCGGTTCAAATTCGGATTCGTCGTAATTGGGCAGGAAATCAACCGTCTCCTTGTCTAGGTCGGCGAGTAATTCGTGCGCTATTTTCGACATGCGCACCTCGGTATAACGCATCGCCGCCGGTGAATCACCGTCGACTGAACCAAAGTTACCCTGCCCGTCAATCAGCATATGTCGCATCGAGAACGGCTGCGCCATACGTACTATGGTGTCGTACACTGCGGTATCACCATGGGGGTGATATTTTCCAATGACATCACCGACCACACGCGCCGACTTTTTATAGGGTTTGTTGTAATCATTGCCGAGAACATTCATCGCGTATAATACGCGTCGATGAACCGGTTTCAGACCATCCCTGACATCGGGTAAAGCACGCCCAACGATGACGCTCATGGCGTATTCGAGATACGATTGACGCATCTCGTCTTCCAGGTTTACAGGTAATATTTCCTTGGCAATATTAGCCATAAAAAACGATGCTCACGAGTTAATTTTAGCGCAGGATTGGTTTAATTCGAACCTGTGGGATTTTAACACAAACCTAAGGGTCATCACTACTGGAATAAAAGTCTTCTCAGGATTAATTTAAGGAAGTGTGACACTTATCTGGGATGACAAGGCCCGACAACAATCGGCAATCTTTAATCACCCAACCGCGCAAAATTGTTCTCACCTTGAAACTCATTTGCAGGTCGGGGAAAATCTTGTAAGGTTCGGCAATGAATAACAAATATCTGATTTTAAAACCCAAGTGGTTGCTGACGGTCAACCCGGCATTCGAGGTGCTTGACAAATATGCTGTCGTCATTAAAGGTAGTTGTATTCAGAGCCTGTTGCCTGCCGTAGAAGTGCATGAACAGGACCAATATCGCGATGCTGATATTATCGAGCTCCCGGATCACGTGCTTATGCCCGGTCTGGTGAACAGCCATACGCATGCTTCGATGAGCCTGTTCCGCGGCATTGCCGATGACCTGGCATTGACGGACTGGCTCAAAAATCATATCTGGCCGGCTGAGGCCCAGTGGGTCGACCCGCAATTTATTGCCGACGGTTTTCAACTCACCGCCGCGGAAATGATTCGCTCGGGCACTACCTGCTTGAGTGATATGTACTTTTATCCCGATATAGTCGCACGCGAAGCGCAAAACCTGGGCATACGAACAGTGGTTGGCCTGATCGTTCTGGACTTTCCGAGCGTGTGGGCAAAAGACGCCGAAGATTATCTACATAAGGCCCTCGCCGTGCACGATGAAATTAAACAGTATTCACTGGTGCGCGCCACGCTAGCGCCCCATGCACCCTACACTGTTTCGGATGGTCAGTTGAAAAAAATAGCCATGTACAGTAATGAACTAGACCTGCCGGTACATATGCATGTTCACGAAACTGCATCTGAAGTTGCCGAGGCTGAAAACAATTCCGGGTCACGACCGCTCGATCGACTGGACCAGTTAAACCTGCTGAATCCGAATTTGATTGCGGTGCATATGACCGAGCTCAACGCATTCGAAATAGATCGACTTGCTGAAACAGGGGTTCAGGTCGTACATTGTCCCCAGTCCAATCTGAAACTCGCGAGTGGTGTCTGTCCCGTTGCCGAGTTACAGGACAGGGGTATTAACGTTTGCCTGGGTACCGACGGTGCCGCCAGCAATAATAACCACGATATGTTTGCAGAAATGAAATGCGCCGCGCTGCTGGCAAAATCGGCCAGTGGTAACGCCAGTGCCTGCAACGCAATACAGACAATCCAAATGGCGACCATAAACGGCGCGAAAGCCCTGGGACTTGGAGATATAATCGGATCGATCGAGGTAGGTAAACAGGCTGATCTGGTAGCGCTTAACCTGTCTCAAGCCAACACGCAACCAGTGTATGATCCAGTTGCACAACTGGTCTATGCCGCTAACAGTCAACAAGTTTCGCATGTCTGGATAGCGGGTGAATGTCAGTTGCGCGATTACCAGTTAACCAATCTGGACCAGGATGCGATAATCGGCAAAGCACAATCCTGGGCAGACAAGGTTAGTAAAATACAATGAAACAACAAAACGTAGACCCGGCCGAAATCGAAAAATTTCAGTCTATTGCCAGTCGCTGGTGGGACCCGGAAAGCGAATTTAAACCGCTGCACGATATCAACCCGTTGCGGGTTGACTATATAGAATCTCGTAGCGGTAACCTGTCTGCTAAAAAAATTCTCGATATCGGATGCGGTGGCGGGATCCTGGCCGAGGCGATGGCGCTAAAGGGCGCCAGCGTGACCGGCATCGACATGGCTGAAATGTCGTTAAAAGTCGCAAAATTACACCTCCACGAGTCAGAACTCGACATCGATTATCAATTGATTACGGCAGAAGAATTTGCCCAACAAAATGCCGGCGAATTTGATATTGTCACCTGCCTGGAGATGCTTGAGCACGTCCCGGACGCTGCCTCTATTGTTGCCGCCGCGGCCAGTTTGTTGAAACCCGACGGGCATTTATTCTTCTCGACTATTAATCGCAATCCGAAGGCATTTGTTTTGGCAATACTCGGGGCCGAGTATATTTTAAATATGATTCCCCGGGGCACCCACGACTACAAAAAATTTATCAAACCCTCAGAACTGGCATCGGCGGTTCGCGCTAACCAGATGGAAGTAATCGATATCACCGGCATGACCTACAATCCGTTGACCAGGCATTACAGGCTGGACCCTGATGTCGATGTTAATTACCTGATGCATTGCTCTCATCAATGATCGGAGCGATCCTGTTTGACCTTGACGGCACCCTGGTCGACACCGCTCCCGACATGGGTGCGGCACTCAACAACCTGTTGATCGAAGAGAGCCTGGCGCCTATTCCACTCGAGATTATTCGCCCCTATGTATCGCAGGGTGCACTGGTGCTTACCCGGCTAGGATTTTCCGAGCAGGTACCCGAGTCAGAAATCGAACCCCTGTGGTTACGTTACCTCGATCACTATCGCGCCATCGTTGCCGATGATTCGGTATTATTTGACGGCCTTGAAGAGGTCCTGAACACTCTCGAGAAGCGTAGCATACCCTGGGGGATAGTCACCAATAAGCCGAAATGGCTTACTACTCCGCTACTCGAACAGATGGCTCTCGATAAACGCGCCGCGGTTGTCATCTGTGGCGATACACTGGATAAAAGGAAGCCACACCCGTTACCGCTGATCGTTGCAGCCGAAACCATCGGCATAGCCTGCGAAGACTGTGTTTATATAGGCGATGACCCTCGCGATATAGCCGCTGGAAGAGCGGCCAGGATGAAAACACTGATAGCTTCCTACGGTTATATCGACAGGGGTGCCAGGCTCGACGAGTGGCAAGCTGGGGGCATCATCACGCATCCATTAGACCTGTTGTCCCACCCCTTTATAATCTAGTTACATGGTACAGATACCCGAAACATTTTCACCCAGTCAGGGCTTATTAGATGACAAAATCATTCTAGTCACGGGCGCCACCGGTGGATTCGGAAAGGCAATTTCGCTGGCCTGTGCCGGGCATGGAGCGAGCGTTATACTCCTCGCCAGGAACCTACGCCTGACCGAAGCGCTCTACGACGAAATCGAAAATGCCGGGTATCCAAAGCCAGCGATTTATCCGATGAACCTGGAGGGCGCGACCGAGCACGATTACCAGGAACTGGCAAAAAATATCGACCAGGAATTTGGCCGTCTCGATGGATTGATCCACTGCGCGGCGATGCTCGGCACACCGACGCCGTTTGAGCACAGTGATACCGAAACCTGGTACCAGGTACACCAGGTGAATTTGCACGCGGCTTACCTGTTAACCCGCAGTGTAATTTCACTACTTAAACAATCGAAACGGGCCTCGCTGGTATTTATCACAGACGATAAAAAAACCGCCTACTGGGATGCTTATATGGTCAGCAAGCAAGGAGTAGTCGCGATGGCCCAACTACTCGCCGCGGAGTTCGAAGGTAGTTCGCTCCACGTCAACTGGGTAAACCCGGGTAAGACCAGGACAGCCTTGCAGTTAAGCGCTTTCCCTGCCGCCGATAACAATCTTCTGCCTGTACCTGCTGACCATGCTAAATTGTTTCTTTACCTGATGAGTGATGAATTAGAAGAAAACGGGGACAGCTTCACACCGTGAT
>Ga0209987_10000216_pt1 | contig 28637 bp, 21 predicted proteins | sample N074metaG_FD_182134 | JGI IMG/M metagenome (GOLD analysis project Ga0209987, IMG submission 182134) | Deep subsurface microbial communities from Kermadec Trench to uncover new lineages of life (NeLLi) - N074 metaG (SPAdes) (version 2) | ecosystem: Environmental > Aquatic > Marine > Ocean trench...
ACGACATCCCGTACCACGAAAAAACCGCTGGCCAATTATTTTGCGATCATTCGTCGAAAGACATTCTTGCCATGCTTGTCTCTGAATGCGAACAATCGAATGTACGCATTTTGACAGACTGCAACACAGAATCCGTTGTACACGAACAAAGCTATGTAGTGACCTCGAACAAAGGTGCATTTACGGCCGAGTCACTGGTTATCGCAACGGGTGGCTTGTCGATACCAAAAATGGGTGCATCCGACTTTGGTTATCGTTTGGCGCGCCAATTTGGATTACACCTTTCTGACACGTGTGCCGGCCTGGTCCCGTTTACTTTTTCCGGTGCGATGCATGAAATGACCGGGCGCTTGTCGGGAATCAGCCTGCATGCGTCACTGGGTACAAGCGCAGTCACCTTTACCGACAGCGTATTGTTTACCCATCGCGGACTCAGTGGCCCGGCTGCACTGCAACTCTCCAGTTACTGGCACCCGGGCGAGGAGATTCGCCTGAATTTGCTGCCAGATAATGATGCCGCTTCTTTGTTGCTGAACGCCAAGAACCGGCAACCGAAAGTGCTGTTGCGTACGGTTTTTTCCGCTATCTTGCCACGCGCGCTGGTGACGGAGCTGCAGATGCTTTTTTGGGCGGACATTGCCGAAAAGCCATTGTCTGAAATCGCCGACGATGATCTGAAACGGGTTGCGGACCAAATGCACGGCTGGATGCTAAAACCAGCGGGCACAGAAGGCTATCGTACCGCGGAGGTGACGCTGGGCGGCATCGATACCGATCAATTGTCTTCAAAAACGATGGTGTGCAAAAAACAACCCGGCCTTTACTGCATCGGCGAAGTTGTCGATGTTACCGGACACCTCGGTGGGTTTAACTTTCAGTGGGCCTGGGCGTCCGCTCGGGCGGCGGGGCAAGTGGCGTAATTAAGGAACCTCTGATTTATTCTGGGCGAAGTAGATTGGGAGCCAGAATATTCAGATTCAAGGCGCGGATCGCCCGTAATGGCTAGCCATTGCGAAGATTCGCAACGCCGAAGCTGGATATTCTGGGCCCAAGATACGAGTTCACGAATGGATCAGAGGTTCCTTAAATGTATCGTCGATCGGGAGAACCGTATAATGCCCCCCCACGCGGTGACGAGTGAACTGATGTTTGAGAACCCGGAAATTGAACGCGACGACCTGCCTCAGGCGGAGGCAGTAGCCTGGCTTGGCATGGATGAAAAATTCGTGCGTCGTTTGTTGACAGAAGCCGCCATCGGCGTATTGGTCGTCAGCATTGGAATATTCGGCCTTCAGTCAATATTCAATATTGCCTTCGCCGACGAGGGCATCGATATCAGAATCGGCTGGTTATGGTTTTTTCTGCCCCTCATTGCGCTGCCGTTTTTTGCATGGCCGATGTTGAGTGTTCCGCGCATGGGATATGCAGTCCGTGACAAGGACATCCTTTATAAGTCGGGCGTGTTCTGGCATACAGTAACGGCGATTCCCTTCAATCGAATTCAACACGTGGAAAAAAGCAGTACGCCACTCGATCGCCGCTTTGGAATTGCCACCCTGCAACTATTCACCGCAGGCGGAACGGGCGGTGACCTCAAGATTCATGGCCTGCCGGCGGGTGTTGCAGAAGATCTGCGGGTTTTTGTTCTGGACAAAGTCGGGGTGATTGTTGAGCACCGTTGACAATACTGAATGGCACCGCACGTCGCCGCTTGCCGCAATTTTCTACCTCGGCAAGATATACCAGGCCATAGCGCAGCACCTACTGCCAAGTCTGGCACCTCTGGTTGTATTTTTGTTCGCTGCCGAGGGAAACCTTGCAACAAAAATATCCTTCGGTGTCGGCGCGTTTGTCGCGGTGACCCTGACAGGCGCATTTTTGCGCTACTGGTTTTTTCGCTACCGAATTACGGAGGATTCTGTTCTGGTACGCGAAGGCGTGTTTACGAAAACGCAACTCGACATCAAGTTCGACCGGGTCCAGGCAATCAATACACAGCAAAATGTCGTCTATCGGGCATTTGGCCTGGTGACTGTCAAGATCGATACAGCCGGTTCAGCCAAGCAGGAGGGACACCTTCCGGCGATCAAGATTGCGCTGGCGGATGCTCTGAAAGACAGGATAAGGGAAGAGTCTGCCACGAAATTTCGGCCGAAGGTCACAGCTAGCGACACGGATAGCGAAGAAATCGATCGCAACGCTGAAAAAACACTGTTGCGCCTCGGTGTCCGGGATATGGTCCGAATCGGGCTCTCCAGCAACCGCGCCCTCCTTTTCCTGGTGTTTCTAAGCCCGCTCATGCAGCAATTCGAAAACGAGGTCGAAGACAAAGTCGTTGAGGGTGGCCTGGCGGGCGCCGCTGATTCACTGGAGGCGCTCGATCCTGTATCGCTGGCACAAACGAGTCTTTTTGAAGGCGCTGGACTGGGCCTGGTCATTGTGTTCGGACTTCTTTTGTTTCTGGTCACGGCATCAATCATTGGCGCGTTCCTGCGTTATCACCGCTTCAAGTTGATTGCGAGCAACGACATACTGCGATCGACAGCGGGACTGCTGACCCATCACGAGCATTCGATCAGTCTGAGAAAGATCCAGACGGTTCGCACTACACAAAACGTCATGCTCAGATTCTTCGCACGATATCGTATAGATGCCAAACAGGCGTCGAGTGGCAAGCAGCAAGCAGGCAAGAGCTTCACCATTCCTATTTGTGATTCCTCTCAGCTGCCAATGCTTGCCGAGGAACTATTTGGTGATGAGTTTCCTGGCATTGTGCTTGACCCGACTTCGACGGAGTTTGTTCCAATCGCGAAGTATTACCTGCGATCCAGAATAACTCTGGCCGGAGTTTTGCCAGCGACAGTATTCACGGCAATAATGATGGTGCCGCTCGGTATGTTTGCGTTGGTTTTTTTGCTTTGGATTCCACTCGTTGCCGGTGTGATATGGCGCCTTTACAAGCGCTACGGCATTTTGGTTACCCGGGATGGCATTGCATGGCGTCGCGGATTCATCGGTTACAAAATTACCGCTTTCCTGCACAGGAAGGTTCAGCGCATCAGTGTCACGCAAACCGCATCGCAGCGACGCAGGGGCCTGGCTTCACTGCGATTTTACCTGGCGTCGGGTTCGATCAAGGTGCCATATGTGGATTTTGGGAAAGCGACTGCTCTGCGCGACTATGTTTTGTACACCGTAGAGTCAAGCGAAAAAGCCTGGCACTAGCCCGGATTATTCATGAATCGTCCGGGCTAGAGAGTTGCGGCAAGAAACCACAAGAGATTTTGTCCCGATTTCCTTTCGGACAGTGCAACTGAATCACCTGCGGGTGTAGATACCAAGACGTGTATTGGATTGCCGTGCACGCAATACCTGGGACACAAATGAAGAAAACACGCTGGGGCATTATCGGAACAGGTTCTATCGCCAGGCAGTTTGCCGCCGACATGGCTTTTGTTCCGAACGGCGTACTCGTTGCCGTTGGATCCCGGGCTCCGGCTACCGCGGAAACGTTCGCCAGTCGATTTGAGATTCCCCAAGCATATGGAAACTATCAATCGTTAGTCGACGATACGAATGTCGATGCCGTTTATGTCGCGACTCCGCACACGCTGCATCTGCAAAACTCTGTCTCGGCTCTCCAGGCGGGCAAGGCGGTGTTGTGTGAAAAACCAATTGCACCAACTGCGACAGACTGTGAAGCAATCCTGAAGGCTGCGCAGGATGCCGACAGCTACTTGATGGAGGCGATGTGGACTTATTTCCTGCCCGCAATTCGCACAGCAAAGGACTGGGCTAGCGGCGGGCGTATCGGTGAGATTGTCCGGATCGAAGCACAATTCGGTTACCCACAGCGCTACGATCCCGGATCACGCGCATACGATCCCGCACTCGCAGGAGGCGTCTTGCTGGATATGGGGATATATCCCATCGCCCTGGCGTGCCTGTTCCTGCCCGATGACCCGGAAAATATTGGCGTCGTCGCACGCAAAGCGCCAACCGGTGTCGATGATGAGGTCGAGATGGTCTTCGAGTACCCGAACTGTGTAGCGACCCTGTCAGCATCGTTCCGCCGCAAATTGCCGAATTGCGCCACGATCACCGGAACCGAAGGCTGCATCGTCATACCCGAATTCTGGCAAGCGCGAGAATGCCAGTTGTTTCAATCCGACAAGCAAGTCGATGGGTTCACCGATCGTCGCGAGAGCATCGGTCTCAATTATGAAACGATAGCGGTCGGCGAAGACCTGACCGCTGGAAGACGTCAATCAATCGTTATGCCCTGGTCGACGACGCGACGATTCCAGGCACAGATGAAACGTGTCTTTGAAAAATTTTAGCCCACCGTTTCGCTGTTTATCCTACGCTCGCCACGGTCGTTAGCACTAACCCACAGTTTCACTGTATGTCGGGCACCGACCACGGCCATTAGAACTAGCCTATAGTTTCGCTGTATATCCGACCGACATTAGCCCCAACTACTTTTTCGGCTTGGCTATCGGACAGCCCCCTGTCCTTGAGCCCATCCCACACTGTTTCCATGCGTCGTGGCCCGTTCAACTGCTCCATGAACCACGGCAGAAACTCCTCAATAAGATTCGCGCCCTGCTCAGAGCGCAATTCTTCCAGGTACTCCGGCGTGAGATTGATGAAGCGATGATCCCTGTCGCTGCCAATGCCAACATGATCAATCCCGCAAACGTTGATCGCATGCTCGAGGTGATCCAGGTAATGCTCGAGAGCACCCGCGCGCAATGTTGTGATGTGGGGGCGGATCTGGTCGATACCGACAACGCCACCATTGTCGGCCAATAACTTGAGATTCTCATCAGTAGTGTTACGGATATTTTCATGAATGGCGAGACAACCGGTGTGCGATACGATGATCGGCACGGCTGATGCCTGGATCGCATCGGCCATTGTTTGCATGCTGGCATGCGAACAATCGATCAGCATTTTCGTGTCATTCAACTTCTCGACCATTTGCAGGCCGAATTTCGACAGCCCCGAGTTGTTTCGCTCCTGGCACCCGGCGCCAGCCCAATTCTGGAAATTATAGGTCAGTTGAACCGAACGCAAGCCAAGACCGTAAAACGTATCGATCATATCCAGGTCTTTACCAAACGGTGTTGAATTCTGGATCAGGTAAAAAACTGCAATTTTTCCTTCGCGTTGCGCCCGATCAAGGTCCGCGACACTGGTCGCTTTCAAGACCTGGCTGTCGTTCGCCTCGATCCAGGCATCGAAACTACGAATGCCCTCGAGCGCTACATCGAGCGCATGCCGCCCGAATGTTTTCGGATCACACATCGTCTTCGTAATGGCATTAAGTCCACTGGCCAGCATTTCATCGAGGAGCGCCGGATCATAAACCTCGCGTATCTCTCCCATCGCGTCGAATACGAGCGCGGATTGTGTTGACGAGGCCCCCGCCGCATTTCCGGCGATTCCTGTCAAGGTCACCGCGCCGGCAATCGACATCGAATTCTTAATGAACGTCCTTCGATTCTGCATTACCCCCCCTCCGCTGGTGCTTGCGTGATTGACTATGGATATCACAATCACCGAAGCGTGGAAAGCAGTTGTCCCGGATTGTTTGCCGCCAGCCAAGCGAATGCCGGCCTGCAAATATCAAACCAGAACATGGCAGACAGTAACCTTATCCACGAAGCAACAACCAATCGCAATTAGTGCACGAAGTGCCATAATGCCCGCGCACCTGGATCAAGGAACATATCGAGATGACAAAGCGAATTTCCCTCCTTCTAATAGCGCTCGGCGTTTCAGCCTGCGCAGAAAAAACGGTCGACGCCCCCATGCCCGAAAAGAAACCAATTGAGCTCGAAATTCACGGCGATGTTCGCGTTGATGATTATTTTTGGTTAAAAGAAAGAGAGAACCCGGAAGTTATCGCCTATCTCGAAGCAGAGAATGCTTACACAAAGCAAAAAATGGCGCCGATGCAGGGCATGCGCAAAATCCTGTTCGATGAAATCAAATCACGTATCAAGGAAGACGATGAATCGGCTCCGTACAAACGTGGCGACTACTTTTATTACACACGCTACATTAAGGGCAGCGAGTACCCGATCTACGCCCGCAAGAAAGGGTCGCTGGATGCGGAGGAGGAAATACTGCTCGACGTCAACCAATTGGCGGGTGACGCGAATTATTTTGCAGTGCGAGGGTTCAAAGTAAGCCCTGATGACCGAATCGCATCCTATGGCGTGGACACTCAGGGACGGCGTTTTTATGATCTCTATTTCCTGGATCTCGAAAGTGGGCAATTGCTGGCCGACAAGATTCCGAGCGTAACGCCCAATTACCAGTGGGCAAACGACAGCCAGACCATTCTTTATGCAGAACAGCACCCGGATACTTTGCGTTCCTATCGGATCATGCGACACACACTCGGCAGCGACAACGATACGCTGGTGTACGAGGAAAAAGACGAAACCAATTACCTCTCGATCAGCAAATCGCTGTCAGGCCGGGTCTTTTTCCTGACCAGTTCGCACACACTTTATTCCGAGGTTCGCTACCTGTCAGCGGACTCTCCAAATGACGAACCTACTGTTTTTCTTCCCCGCGAGGAAAACCATGAGTATTACCTGACCGATGGCGGGGATCGATTCTTCATTACATCAAACGAAGGTGCGGAGAATTTTCGAATTCTCGAAGCGCCACTCGATAACACTGCCAAGGATTCCTGGAAGGAGGTCGTTGCGCATCGCAGCGATGCGTTGATTGATGATTTTGACGTTTTCAAAGATTTTCTGGTAGTCACCTTGATGGAAAACGGCATCAAGAAAATGGAAGTGATCGAAAGGGCCAGCGGCGATAAGTACCGAATTGAATTCGACGAGACGGTGTACACCGCATACTCCAATAACAACCATGAGTTCGAGACCCCCTGGTTTCGCTACACCTACGAATCGATGACGACGCCGGAATCCACGTATGACTTCAACATGGCCAGCAAGGAGCACAAGCTGATCAAGGAGCGACCCGTCCTCGGTGGATTCGATCGCGATGACTACCAGACCGAGCGATTGTTCGCGACGGCACGCGACGGAACCCAGGTTCCAATCTCGATGGTGTATCGCAAGGGCATGGAGAAAAACGGGCGGAACCCCTTGTTCCAGTACGGCTACGGATCGTACGGTGCCAGCATGGAACCCGGGTTCAGCGCCAATATCCTGAGCCTGCTCGATCGAGGATTTATTTATGTGATCGCCCACATTCGTGGTGGCTCGGAAATGGGCCGCGCATGGTATTACGACGGCCGCCAATTGAATAAGAAAAACACATTCACCGACTTCATCGATGTGTCGAAGTTTCTGATTGAGCAAGGCTACACGTCACCAGAGCACCTCTACGCTCAGGGCGGCAGCGCAGGCGGGTTGTTGATGGGTGCCGTGATCAATATGGCGCCTGAACTTTACAACGGCATATCGACGCGCGTGCCATTCGTCGATGTCATTACAACGATGCTCGATGAAGACATTCCATTGACCGCGGGGGAATGGGATGAATGGGGCAATCCGGCAGACAAGGTTTTTTACGATTACATGCTGTCCTATTCGCCCTATGACAATATTGCGGCGATGGACTACCCCAACATACTGGTCACAACGGGTCTGCATGACTCCCAGGTGCAGTATTGGGAACCCGCCAAGTGGGTCGCCAAGTTACGCGCGCATAAAACCGACGACAATCTGTTGCTGTTGAAAACTGACATGGCGGCCGGCCACAGCGGAACGACTGGACGATTCAAGCGGATCGACGACACGACGCTCTATTACTCGTTCTTTCTCGAGTTGGAGGGCATTAAAGAGTGACTCGCCAGTCTACAATCTTGGCTGGAACAGCCTGACGATTCGGCTATACAATTTCTTCGACCAGAATCCCGCGATGGACTTACCAACTGCACCTTCTCCCAAGTAGCCCAGGAGAATCTGCCGGAAACTGATCCGGCATGGTAGACGGCCCGCCTGGATTTTCACGCCCAATTCGATGAGTAAAGGCACGTCCAATCGATATGCCGAGCTGTCTGGAAGGGAAATTCATTTCCTCTGGTCCTTGCAGGGCAACGGATGGACACCGCGTTGGATTCAAGCCTGTCACTGCAGGCCCTGGATCGATTCCTTGTCTTCCATCGTCTCCAGCACCCGCTTGTATGCGATGTAGTAGCGGTAGATATTACCCACGTAGCGAACAGGCTCCTGCCCGACTTGCGCTGCGACAACAAGCTCTACATTGTTGAACCAGATATTTGGGTCCAGTCCGCGTTGCTCAGCCACTCTCCTTAGCCTGTTAATTCGGTTCGGGCCTGCGTTGTAACCCGCCATTGTAAACAGCATTCTCTCGGTCGGATCGATCGCCTCGTCGGAAAAATAGTGTTCGCGAAGAAGGTTCAGGTACTTTGAGCCGGCGTGTACATTATTTTCGACTTCCTCAATATTCTCGATGGCGATAGCCCTGTCTGCGGCCGTTGCCGGCATGACCTGCATAACGCCGATTGCACCAACCGGACTACGCACACTCTGGTCGAATCCCGATTCCTGGAATGCAAAGCTGGCCAGCAACAGCCAGTCAATATCATAGCGAGCTCCGTACATTCTAAACAAACCGGCCAGTTGTTCGAGTCGCCTGAACGGTTTGCGCTCCAGCGCAGGTTTTGCCCAGCCGGTATTTTTCCCATATCTCTTGACGAGGATATTGGTAATTAGTGTCCCGATACGATTTTCGTGAACGAAATCGTCAAGCAATTCTTTGAGTAGCGGACTCTCCTTCCTCATGGCAAGCGCAATTTCAGCATTCTTTCTGAATACGATGTCTTCGTGCACGACAAGATTCTTGAAAACCTTCGACCACACAAGCACCCTGTGATCATCAACAACGGTCATAGGCAACAGTCCGGCGCTCATCATTTCCAGAATGTCCTCAGCCTCAAGCCTGGGGTCGGTCGCAGTTATTCGAATGGGCTTCAGTCCATCCTTCACAAACTGCTCGTTCGCTCTGGTGATGCTCTCAAAGTAGCTCGATGCTTGAGGGACCACGATCTCTTTGCCGGCAAGATCCGCCTTTACTGAAATGACTGGAGCGGAGGGCCCCGTTACCAGTAATTCCCGGACCTTGCTCGTAAACGGGACTGAGAAATCAACCACTTTGCTGCGCTCTGGCGTTACCGTCAGATTGGCGAAAGCGACATCACCATGTCCTGCAATCAGCGAGGGAATTAGCTGATCCCGGCGGACTGGAATTATCGTGACTTTCAGAGTCCGTGCTTTCCTGCCGAATTTGTCGCGGACGAACGTTTCGAGTATTCGGGATAACTCGAAGACGGTGCCACGTTGCCGACCCCGGTCGATAAAATACGAGCCGAGCGTGATCGTTGTCAGGACACGAATTTCACCAAGCTCGACCATCGCATCAAGATCACCGAATCGCGCTGCGGACATCGCGGGCCAGACGTCGTCAAGCGGGGCGTCCATAGCCGCCACTATTTCGTCACTTACGATAACCGCAGGCGGTTCGGCAACGTCCTGGGAACCCGCCGTTTCCACAACGTCGTTTGCTATTCCCTGCCCGGTGACCAGGCTCGTGAACACTAGCGACAACGGCAAAAGGCGTCTGTACTCTTTGCCTAAGGCTCTTTGATTGACTGAGTTCACCTTATCGAATCCTCAAATGATTGTTTCAGATTCGTATCGTGGCTTGGCTCGACGGAATCATCCATAGTATTGAAGTGTTAGTTATATAATGATATCAAACGACATGGCCACACACTGTGCTTTCATTCCGGAATTTATCAAAATGACGAATATATCGCGGCGCTGCTACCTCATTGCACTGATTGCGACTTTGACAGCGTGCGCAAGCGTCGATTTCGACTCTCCGAAACCCGTCAGCACCGCAGTCACCGATACGGGCGGAACGTATCTCGGAAAACAGCTGGAAGGACTGGCCGAACAACACCCGGGAGAGTCGGGTTTCTATCTGCTTGGCAATGGCATCGACGCACTTGCTGCACGCCTGCTGCTGGCGGAGAAAGCAGAAAGAACTCTTGACGCGCAATATTATCTGATCAAAAACGATATCGTAGGTCGTGCGTTCATCAATGCTTTGCTCAGGGCTGCGGACCGTGGTGTCCGAGTCCGACTGCTGCTCGATGACATTTTCACGAGTGGATATGACGCGGGGATGGCCGGGCTCGATTCACACCCTAACTTTGAAATTCGCATTTTCAATCCATTTGCGCGTCGCTCTGCCCGGTTCATGGATGGCATTACCAGCTTCAGTCGCATAAATCGGCGCATGCATAACAAGTCGTTTACCGTCGACAATCAGGTGACCATTATCGGCGGTCGAAATATAGCCGACGAATATTTTGGGGCGCGAGTTGACGCCAAATTCGGTGATCTGGACGTCGTAGGGATAGGACCGGTCGTCAACGACGTGTCCGACATGTTCGATACCTATTGGAATCACGAGCGCGCCGCTCCGATCGGAGCATTTGCCAAAATGCCGGATGATCCGGCAGCCGAACTTGCACGCTTGCGGGCAGCACTTGAAGAGTCGCGCCAACAAGTTGATGGCACCATATATGCGGAAGCAGTGAAAGACAAAGTTCTTGAGTATATCGAGATTGACACAGGTCCTTTTACTTGGGCGCCGTATACGCTGGCTGTCGACTCGCCGGACAAATCAATTAAGTCCAAAGCTGCGGATGCTGCCTCCATAAAAACGGCGCTGCGCGAATCCTTGCTGTCGGCAAGAACCGAGGCAATTATTATTTCTCCGTATTTTGTGCCGCTAAAAAGTGGAATCGAGGCAATAATTAAAATACAACGCAGCGGCGTTGATGTGACTGTGATCACCAATGGCCTTGCAGCGAATAACCAGTCCAGCGTACATGGTGGATATGCCCCGTCACGCAAACCGCTGCTAAAGGCCGGCGTCAAAATCTACGAAGTTCGCCCGGATGCGGATGTTGCCGGATCCGAATTGACGGCGGCCAGCGGGGCCAAAGCAACTTTGCATACAAAAGCATTTATTATTGATCGCCGTGAGATATTCATAGGGTCATTCAACTTCGACCCTCGGTCCGCAAACATCAACACCGAGCTTGGCGTAATTATTCGGTCACCCGAATTGGCTACCCAGACTGCAATACGCATCGATGCATCTATTGCCAGACAAACCTACGAAGTCTTTCTTAACGAAAAAGGCAGCTTGCGCTGGCGTGGATTTGAGGATGGGCAGGAGGTCATTTTCGACAAGGAACCCCAGACTACCTGGTGGCAACGCTTTAAAGCAGGTTTCATGCGAATGCTGCCCATAAGAGGCCAACTCTAGGACAGTCGCATCTCGATACAGGTTGTTCGGCACAACCAGTCGTTTGTTGTCCAGAGTCATGAATGTCGTGCTAACCAGGCTCATGTGACTGACTTTGCCACTGACCCCACCGGGATCCACAATGTCTCCAACGTCAAATGGCCGATACATCAGGATCATCATTCCCGAGGCAAAATTGGCAAGTGAATCCTGACGCGCGACCACGATTGAATCCGCCTCTACGGCCGCTCCTGCTCTATTGAGCCTCTCCACAAGCACAAGCCGCTGACTCAAAGCAAACATCGTCCCCGTCCAACGGGATATGCCCCGTCTTGTCGAGAATGCCATTCATCAGCAGGTTGACGATATCTGTACCACTTTCGCTGACGGTCACGAGAGTAACGTGATCCATGGAGCGCCCGAGATCGGGAAGCTGTATGCCGCCCGTTGTCGCCAGACGAATATAGTCACGGCCATGTCTCAATTCGTATTCATAGGCATGCACATGACCGTTAAATACCGTATACGGACGTTCGCTTAACGCCCGCTCAATCGCCGCAAAATATTGCGCGTCCTCGCGTTTCCACGCCGCTTTGTGCATGAACAGGAATGTCCACCGAACCTCCGGATTGGCCGCAATTACGTCTTGAAAATATTGCGACTGCTCTGCTGAGATATTGCCCGCCGCATTCTCCGGCATGGTGGCGTATTCCGTTTGGGCGAAGGCTTCCCACCCCTCTGTCTTCGAAACCTCGATGGCATGATTCCGTGCCTCGTAAATCTCCTGCATCCGTTTGGGCGTATTATCTTCAGTGTCCAGCACGAGGAACAGCACGTCTTTATAAACGAAGTGGTAGTAGGTACGGCCGTAGCGCCGGGCCCAGACCTTGCGCAGCACGGTTCCAGTCAGGTCATGATTGCCGCCAACATAGAATACGGGCGCTTTGGCAACGCCGGCACGTTGATCGAACGAATCCCATTGTCCATCAATTTCACCAACATCCTCTGTACCGCCCTCAATGAGATCGCCCACATTGATTATGAATTCAGGCCGCAACAGCGACAACTGCGCCACGGCGATTTGGAAAATTCGCTCACGCTCTCCCCCGGTTAAGTCCGAGAACACCGCGAATGTGAATTTCTCTTTTCCTGCATCGAAGTTCTCGTTTGTCCATGGCAGGACTTCGCCAGACACACTGTGCCGAAATTCAGAATCCGTCGAGGAATTGCCGGGACCTGCGCACGCGGATAATGAAAAAATGACGGCAACAAGGCCCCAAGACCGGCAAATCGGTAGGCGTATCATGATTTATGTCCCAGCCATTGCAGTGAACGGATTTTGCCTGAAAAAAAGGGCGCTGTTACGCGCCCTTTTATCATTACAGCCTGGACTGCGATTTTCGGTGTCAAGGTTGCTACTTGGCCTCGACCTTGAATTTCTGGCCGCCAACAGCCGCTTCGTACATCAAGCCACCTTTTGCCTGCGTGAAAATCGCCATGCCGCCGTTGAATTCGGCATCAGCGGAAGCACCGGCCGTTACTGCAACAGCAGAGGCTTGCGCATTCAGCTCGTAATTGCCGCGCTTGAAATTCTCCAGCGTAGCGGCGTCTTCAAAGAAAATGAACTCGCTGTAGGCCTGTCCACCGCCCTGGAACCCGAAACTTATCTGCGTCAAAGTTACGACGGCTGTTACTTCGCCACCTTCATAAAGCACCCCTTTGCCACGAGCTCCACCAATGCCCAAGGCAGCCTTGGCGACTGTCGGGATCACAACGTATCCAGCGGATTCGTCGATAAAACGCTGAATTTTCGGGTCCTTCTCGACAAACTTGGCGAGCGCTATCTGCGCCTTCTCATGATACTCAGCACCCTCATCCGGGTCCCAGGCAGCAAACGCTGCACCAGCCCCAACGCTTAGCGCCAGCGAAAGGCCAATAAATACAAATTTTCTCATGTAAATCACCTTTTTTCTCTTAGTTAACCGAGTCATATTAAAACAAAATTACGGGTGAAAAAGCGGTTTTCGACAACTTCGATGCAACTCCTGCATGCCCGGACTGATCATGCCATGAAAATCACAAATTCTTGTCGATTTTCTTCCGGGATAAAATAACTTGAGCGTGCCTTCACCCCTGATCGACACTGCTTTGGCAATGTCACCTGTCACCCACTCTTGCTATCTGCCGTGATTGAAAATGTACGCGGGTCCCGATTTGCCTAGTCCGTCGTTTGCTCGATGTGCAGCACTCTCGCCGGAAGTGACAAACTGGTGCCTGCCTGCGTCACGATTTCCAGGATGCGGATGTTCAATTCCTCTGCCAGCTCCAGGTAGGTTGCCCAGTCGGTCGTGTCCAGGTAGCTGTTGACCTCGATCAGCAACGCGTCATCGGAAATGTCCTTGAAACGTACCCTCTGGTCCTCTGGCAGGACCTGCTCGTGAGAATCCAGTAATTCCCGAATGCCGCCCAGTATCTGCCGAAGTTGCTCCGGAGTCGTGTCGTAACGCAACCTCAGAATCGGCCTGAAGCGAATTTTCCGTCGTGCCGAAATATTGTCGATCGCGGCATTTGCCACTTGCGCATTGGGTATCGTAATGACCGTATTTTTCAGGGTGCGGAGGCGCGTATTCCGTAATCCAATCTCCTCTATCGTCCCGGTCGCGGTGCCAATACGACAAAAATCACCTACCCGGATTGGCTGCTGGGTATAAAGCGTGAGGGCCCCGAACACGTCTTCCATTGGCTTTTGCAAAGCCAGGGCGACAGCGATGCCACCAACACCGAGGCCTGCCAGCACTGTTGTGATATTGATGCCGAGGTCGTCCAGGTAGACCAGCGCTGCGCCCACCGCGATCAGTAGTTTTATCGCATTGGATGCAGGCTGAAGCAGGACCGCTGCGCCGGAACGATCCAGGTTGCGCAGACGGAATGCATAGGCATCACGAAGCAGGTTCATGGCCGCGAACAACATCCAGACCGTCACCAGGATTGGGACAGGCGACAATCGCGCTAACGCTTCAGCCGTGGCTCCCTGGCCCAGGCCAACCCCAGCAGCATTCACGGTTACGATGACCATCCAGATTCCAACAGGTTGGACGAGGAACTTGAACACGCGCCGGTTCTTGGGCAATTCCGGATCACCGAGCATCCGTCGGACCACGAGGGCCATCAGGAAAACCACTAGATATACGATCGCTCCAGTTGCCGCAATTGCGACCAATTTGAACAACTCATAGCCAAGAAAACTGACTTGCGGCAGGCTGCGTCGCAGATCTTCAATTACATCTGGAAAGCCGTAAACGGAATAGAGCTTTGGTATCAACGACACCGTTGCATTGGATATCTTCCAGATGTGCGCACCGTTACTTCCCGGCACTTTCTGCATCAATAACCGGACCTCTTTATCGCCATCCAAAATGATTCCTATGGAATCCCGGTAATCGGGCAGGTTGTCGTTGCTGCGGCCAGCGGGATCGTCAATCAGGTCATCTATATCAACCCAGGTCGCGCGCTGTATGATTACGTAAAAGCGGCGGGCAAGCTGCGCGCCGCTCAATTCACTTGCGCTACCGCGTAAATTGCGGAGATCCATGTACTCGGCTGCGGTTTCGTAGTCGCCTGCTTCCAGGACGGCAAGGAATCCGTCGGCGCTTCTGCGGGGAGTGCCCCGATCGTATTTGTCAGCCGGAATAACAAGCCCTTCTGCCGCCGGTGAATTGTCGTCCTGGGAAAATGCCTGTACACCGGCCAGCCCGAACAGCAACATGAAAGTCAACAATAGTTGCTTTGTCTTCATCTATTTCACACCCCTGTTACGCGCGATCCTGACTGCTATACACCCACGTTACACCAAGAATACAGACGACAGCCTACCCCGATGCTGCGCGCACACAAAACCAAACGCTGATCTTGGCCAGCACCTTGTGCGACGATGTCCTGATGCGCAAACCGCACTACCCCCGCGGCTTGCTCTTTTTTCGCGTCATCGACCTGCCGGGCCCCATCTTCCCAACCGACAATGTCGATCTGCTCTTCTTGCCGGCTGTGAATTTCGGTTTGGCTATTTGCCGGGCTCCCGCTTTCGAGCCTGCCTTTTTCATTGCCCCGGATTTGGACCCTCCCGACTTACGCGCCCCCGGCTTTGGGCCGGCCCGCTTTTTGAGTGCCGACTTGATCTCGTCCTTTTTTCTCGATCGCGGCCCGGAATCATCTCTCTTATTGGATGCGTCCTTCTTTCTCGATCGCGGCCCTGAATCGTCTCTCTTTCCTGATCGCGGCCGCGAGGCATCTTTTTTCCTCGCCGGCCGACTCGATCGCCCCTTCGTTTCGGCTGCGTTCTTATCCACTCGTGAAATGTTCAAGGGTTCGCCGCACACCCTCACTTTCCTGAGATCCGCCAGGATGTCATTCGGCATGCCAACAGGCAGGTCGACCAGGCTGAAGTCCGAGTCAATTTCGATCTGGCCAATGTGGTGGCCATCCAATCCAGCTTCGTTGGCGATAGCCCCCACAATATTGCCGGGCTTGACGCCATGCCGATGCCCCACTTCGATTCGAAATCGTTCTTTATCCTCGTCGGGCAGGGAATCGGGCTGTCGCCGGCGACGCTCGCCACGATCTTTGCCTGGCCTCGATTCACTTTGCGAACGTGCCGGCCGTTTGACATCAGGCTTCATCAGCAGCGGTCGATCGCCAATGAACATGCTCGCCAAAGCCGCAGCAATTTCTAGCGCCGGCACATCGTGTTCCTGCTGGTATTGCTCCACCAGTCCCTGCATGAATGCCAGTTCTCCGGCACCCAAGGTATCCGTAATCTTTTGTTTAAAGTCCCCGATGCGTTTGTTGTTGACTGTCTCGGTCGTCGGCAACTCCAACGGCGTTATTTTTTGTCTCGTTGCCCGCTCGATGGAATGCAGCATCCGCCGCTCACGCGGAGCAACAAAAAGAATCGCCTCGCCTTTCCTGCCAGCACGACCCGTGCGGCCGATGCGATGAATGTAGGCCTCGGCGTCATAGGGAATGTCGTAATTGATCACATGGCTGATTCGATCGACATCCAGTCCCCGCGCAGCAACATCGGTCGCAACCAGGATATCCAGTGACCCATTCTTCAGTCGCTCGATCATTTGCTCGCGCTGCTTTTGTATCATGTCGCCGTTCATCGCGGCTGCGGCATAGCCGCGCGCTTCGAGTCGCTCGGCAAGTTCCGTTGTCGCGGTCTTGGTACGGACAAACATCAGGATCGCATCAAACGGCTCGACCTCGAGTATTCGTGTCAGGGCATCCAGTTTATGCAATCCGCTCACCAGCCAGTACCGCTGCCGAATTGTTTCAGCGGTGGCGGTCTTGGACTTAATCGAAATTTCCTGCGGTTTGTTGAGATGACGCCGTGCGATGCGCTCAATCTCTTTCGGCATGGTTGCCGAAAACAGGGCCATCTGCCTGTTCTTCGGGGTCTGGTCAAGAATCCATTCGACTTCGTCGATGAAGCCCATCCGCAGCATTTCATCGGCTTCGTCCAGAACCAGCGCCTGCAATCCATCCAGCTTCAGGGTGCCTTTGCGCATGTGATCCATGACTCGGCCCGGTGTCCCGACAACTACATGTACGCCGCGCCGTAGTTGGCGTAGCTGCACGCCGTACTCCTGTCCGCCATAAATCGGCAACACCTGAAAACCCGGAATGTGGGACGCGTAGCGCCGATAAGCCTCCGCCACCTGGATGGCAAGCTCGCGCGTCGGCGTCAGTGTCATTACTTGAACAGACCTGGCCTCGATATCCAACCGTGACAACAAAGGCAGCGCAAAGGCTGCCGTCTTGCCGGTGCCTGTCGGGGCGTGCCCCAGCAAGTCCAGTCCCTTTAACAGGTGTGGAATCGCCTGGGCCTGGATCGGGCTCGGCGTTTCATAACCTACCTCGTCCAATGCCAACAGCAGTGGGGCGGCAAGATTCATCTCTCGAAAACTGGCGGTGGTCTGCTTGGAATCGGACATGGGCTGATCCTGACGGGGGGCGGTGCATCATACTCCGCCTTCGGCGAACAACAACGTATTGTAGTGGTTATGCCTGTTGGCTGATAATTGTGCTCCGACGATGATTTCTGCAAATGCACACTAGCCCGCAGAAAATTCTATGGCAACGTCAAATGGTAAATTGCAAAAAGACAGGGGGTTGTGAAACCAAATCATCGGGTTCACCTGATCTATGACCGACAATACTGCATTTCAAAAGGCACTGGAGAAGGGCAAGCCGATCCTCATCGATGGTGGCCTCGCGACCGAACTGGAAGCGCAAGGCCATGACATCGGTACGGATCTGTGGTCCGCCGCTCTGCTGCGAACCAATCCTGGTGCGATTGTTGCTGCGCATCGTGCATATCTCGATGCCGGTGCCGATTGCCTGATCAGCGCCAGCTATCAGGCGAGTGAGCATGGATTCAGGACGCTCGGGCTGACCACGGAAATTGCCAACGAGCTAATTGCCGGGTCTGTCGCTCTCGCATCCCAGGCACGCGATGAGTTTATGCGGGATAATCCAAATTCATCGCGGCGGGTATTGATCGCTGCCAGCGTGGGTCCGTACGGTGCGACCTTGCATGATGGATCCGAGTACACGGGCGACTACGGAATATCGACAGAAGCACTGAAGCATTTTCATGCACCCAGATTACGCCTGCTCGATGACAGCAACCCGGATGTCCTCGCTTGTGAAACCATTCCGTCACTGAATGAAGCCAGGGTGCTGTGCGAACTGCTACAGGATGTCAGTCATCCAGCCTGGATCAGTTTTTCCTGTCGAGATAGCTTGCACCTGAGCGATGGCTCGCCCATCAGGCAAGTGGCGGCGTTGTTCAATGATCACCCGAATGTGCTTGCCATCGGCGTCAATTGCACGGCACCCCAGTTCGTAACATCACTTATTCAGCAGGTCCGCGACGCGGCACCGGAGAAGGCAATTATTGCCTACCCCAACTCGGGAGAGGACTATGACGCGAACACCAAATCGTGGTCTGGGACAGTTACGCCGATAGAATGCGCCGATGCGGCGAAAGAATGGATAAGGGCAGGTGCTCAGTTGATTGGCGGTTGCTGCCGAATGGGGCCGCCGCATATTGCCGCTATGGCCGGGGTTCTGGGTGCACCACACTCTGGTGGCTGCGGCTGACCATCGACATGTTCGATGGCGACCAAGGGATTACTCAGCGCCTCATTTGAAACTTGATCAACTTGCGGAATTTTTCGCCATACGGCGGCCGGATAACTGCAATCAGCTCGCTGCCGGTTTGTGTAAACACCGCTTTTTTGTGGCTGAATTCAAGAAAACCATCCCTGCCGTGATAGGCGCCCATACCTGACAGGCCAACACCTCCAAAGGGCAGGTCTTCCTGCGCTATGTGGAAGAAAACATCGTTTACCGTCACACCGCCGGAAATAGTGTTGTTCAGGACAAGATCGCGCTCGTCACTATCGTTGCCGAAATAATAGAGACCCAGGGGATGCGCGTGCGCATTGATGTAATCGACCGTCTCCCGAACATCTGCATAAGTTTTGACCGGCAGAATCGGGCCGAAAATTTCATCCTGCATGACCTTCATATCATCGGTCGGATCAACGACGATGTACGGCACCATTTTGTGATGCGGTTGCTGTGAAAAATCCTCATTCCGCGGGTTTATCTCGATAACCTCGGCGCCCTGTTCACGCGCGTCATCGAGAACAGAATGAAGACGATCGAAATGTCGCTGATTTATGATTGATGTGTAATCGTCGTTGTCTTTTAGGCCTTCTGGATACATTGCCGCTACAGCGCTCTTCAACGCTGCAACGAATTGCCCGGTTTTTCCCTTTGGCACGAAAACATAGTCGGGCGCCAGGCAGACCTGCCCGGCGTTCAATAACTTCCCCGCCATGATGCGTCTTGCCGCGACTTGAATATCAGCCGATTCGCCAAGAACAACAGGCGACTTGCCCCCAAGCTCCAGCGTCACGGGGATCAGGTTTTCAGCAGCCGCGCGCATCACATGACGGCCGATCGAAGTCGCTCCGGTGAAGAAGATGTGGTCGAACGCCAGCTTCGTAAATGCCTCACCAACGCTCGGCCCGCCCGTCACCACGGCGACCTCTTCATCGCCAAAGTAGCGGACAATCAATTCTCCCATGAGTTGCGACGTTTGTGCCGTGAACTCCGACGGCTTGATCATGGCTCGATTGCCCGCAGCAAGAACGCCGGCAAGCGGAGTAAAAGCGAGGAGAATGGGAAAATTCCACGGGCTGATTATGCCGACCACACCCTTTGGCTGGAATTCGACTTTTGCCTTTGCGCCGAGAAGGTTGAGCGGAAACTGTGCTGGGCGCTTGTCCGGTCTCATCCACTTGCGCACATGCTTTTTGGCGTGCTTCAGCGTCTCGATCGACTGGCTTATGTCCGTGAGATTCGATTGGTCCTTTGAGCGATGACCAAAATCGACCGACATGGCTGCGTTCAACTCATCGCCATGCGTGTGCAGCAGGTCAAGGGCTTTGTCGAGCCACTCAATTCTCCTCTCGGCGGAGGGTGTTCCGTCGCGGGCATGCGCCGCTCGCTGTCGAGCGAGGATTTTCTGCATATCGCCGCTTTCTTCAACTGCCATCTGATTGCTCTTGTGAACCGTTGTGCCTGATCGAACAAGGTAGCACAGCCATCCGTGTGACAGGATGCACCATGCCGGAAATTACTTGGCACGAGCCCTGTCGGACGCGATCAACGAGAGACTTATTTGCGGTCTTCGCTGACAGGGCGAAGATCAGGATTGCGGACCAGGAAACGCAAATGCGCTTCAATCTTCAGCGACGACTCTTGCGTACCATGGAACGTCGTCGCGTCCAGAACGTTGCCCAGCAAAGGAACGAAAGAAAGGCAACGCCAAACGAACCAGACCCGCTCTCTTCTTCTGCGTCTCCCGGAGCATTAACCCTCACACTTCCGGTCGCGCTGTTGTTGGCCGAATTCGTATCTGCCTCATTCGAAGACAATGTCACCGTATAATTCTGGTTACCCGCTATGACACCCGTCACACCGATATTCAAAGTCGACGTGGCTTGGCTGGCGAAACTGCCCGCCTGGCAGTCGATTTGCTGAGCGGTCACCGTGCACGTGCCAAGCGACCAGTTCGCGCTATCTGCTCGCAGACCCGCACTCAAGGAGATGCTCAAGACCACCCCGGTCGCGTCCAGCGCCGATTGATTCACCAGCGTTGCGCTCACCGTCGTGCTTTGATCGAGATTTATCGTTGCCGCGACCGGCGTATTGATGACCAGATCGACAGCCGGGTCAACAATTAGCTGAACCGTTTGTTGATTGTTGCTGCCATCGTCGTCAACGTCCGCGGTTACCGTAACCTCGAAGTCGCCGCTACCGACCGCTGTGGCAAGCGTACTCAGGATGATCGTTCGCCCGCTCGTTCCAGCAACATCCCCAAGCGTGCAGTTGACGATGCCGGCACCGTTCGTACAGGCTCCGCTGGACGCGGCGACCGATACGAACGACACAATGTTTGGCAGAGTGATTTCTACTGCTACATTCGTTGCTTGCAAGGTGCCGTTGTTGGTTACATCAAATGTGAGCGTTGCGCTGTTACCGAGCAATGCCGTTGGCGGCTGGCCGTTCAATGCCACGGTCATATCAACACTCGGCAGCCGCATAATACACGCAGCCTGGGCAATTTCGATCTGCATTTGTGTAATGCTGCAGGCAGAAAACTGGTCGTTACTATTGATCGTCGGCGCCATAATAAATGTTTGCGGTTCAGACTCGCACACAGAACCGGCCTGACCATCATGCGGCGCGCCAAAATTATGGCCGATTTCATGCGCTGCAACCAGGCTGTCGAAGACCGGGCCAACATTTCCTTCGCTAAGTCCGGCACCGAAATTCCTGTTGCACAGTACGCCACCGGTGGGCACACCTGAATAGGCGATGCCGACAGTAGGTCCGTTTAGCCTGCGGCCGGTGTACAAATGAGTGAGCCCCTGATTTGATTGCGCCGTTGTGTTCTGCCGATATGTGGCGACCTCGTCGAGCAAGGTACTCGCGTCTCCTGTGTTGGAGAACGGATCAGCGGCATCGCTGAATGTATCCAGTGTCTGTATGGTCATCTGCACACCAAGCTGTTGGCTGAAGATGCCATCGACATTGTTGATGCGTGTGACAATGGCCGCAGCAGCATTGGTGTCACCACCGTGATTGGTCGTGAATTCAAAATCAGCAACCAGGCCCAGATCAAGATTCGATGCTGCACCCGGGCCCAGCGCCATTGCCGTGCCTATTTCACCGCTTAATTTTTTAAACATGATCGCGCCGTTCGTCGCGAACGCGCCAGTGCCACAGCTCATAGTGCCGGGCGTGATGAATGTGTCGGCAAGTCGATAAATGACGGGGGAAGATATCGGTAATGAGCTGTCACCCGGCGCCTCTATCGCAAAGAGTTCCTCTCCATCCCAGATGAGACCGCTCGGCATTCCTTTGAACATGACGATACGCGTCCAGGAATCAGGAACACCCGCGAGTTGGCCACGATACACCTCAACGCCGCCAGCCAATGTGCTTGCAAATCCAGCAGGCAACAAACCATCGTTCGGTTCAAGTTGCAGGTCAAACGTTTTTCCCAGAGCGTCGAAGCGCAGGTCGATCGGCCCTGCTCCACGAAATTTATCGGTGAACGTGCTATTGGCCGGTTGCAAAACCAGCTTCTGCAGCGGCTCATAGTGCGACACGATAATGTTGTTTGGTTCGCCAGCGAATAAAGACGACGAAAGACTCAATACAGCGGTCGCTGTTATCCACTTGAAGGCTTTCATAGCAGTCTCTCGTTCTGTTCCTGACAGGTGTTTAGCTAATCAAATCGGGTTGATCTCGACAAGCGACTATCCGTCTGTTATTGGCGACGTCACAGTCAAAAGTGTGCGTTAGTTCGCAGTATTGGAGACAATCGGCGCTTTGCCGGGATGGTGCCAATCAAAGGCGCTTTTTTTCTGTCGACCAGGCTGCGGCAGAAATTATTGTCAGTTGGCGGAGTTTACGCCCAGAATCAATGCACATTCGGCGTAATTCCCGCTCTTTTCCAACTCAGCGGACTGCTCTGCAGTTAACAAATAGTGGCGCTTGTCCCGCTGGTGAAGATACATGCTCTGCACCGGCGCTCCTGCGTCCGATTCCATATGAATGGACTTCCCGTCAATACGATAAGTTCCCGTCATCGGGTAACCAGGAAACTGATTAACGACTTCGCCATCGTCATTGACGAAGACCTGATCCGAAAATTTCTCCCAGACGAACCGGCCATCATTGAGATCTATTTTGTCGCCCACATAAGCGGCACAGCCAGGCGCGTAACTTCCCTCGTAAGGCGCACAACCGATCAACACGACGGCTGTCATTGCAACGATGATATTCCGTTCTTGCATGATCACAGGGTATCAGACTGCGCAATCAGGGTCGAAGCCGGGTGGAAAGTAAAGAACACATCTTGCGGTGAAATGTGGATCACTGGCAAGTTTGACTTCGATTTAAGCAACCGTATTTCTTTTTGTATCTTTTGCGCTCGCTAAATGCATAATGCGCCGAATCTGTGGTGTGTTCGCAGATAACCCACTAACCCCAGCAATGCAGACAGTACCGTTATGATTCGTGCCCTCGCTCCGGTCGCCTCTTTACTGGTCGGCGTCGCCATTCTATTGACAGGCCAGGGCCTGCAGGGGATGTTGCTGCCGATACGGGCCAACCTGGAAAACTTTTCTGTTTATGACGTCGGTTTCATCGGCGCCACCTATTTTCTGGGTTTTACGCTCGGCTGCCTGCTGGGCGCCCGCATGATCCGAAGAGTGGGGCATATCCGGGTATTCGCAGCCATGACTGCGGCGGCATCAGCTGCTCCATTGCTGCACGGACTCTGGATCAACATGTGGTCCTGGGCTGTCTTGCGAATGATCTCCGGACTCTGTTTCGCAATTTTGTACATGGTTATCGAGAGCTGGATTAACGAAAAGGCGTCCAACGAGAATCGCGGCACAATTTTTTCTGCCTACGTTCTCATTAATATGACGGTTCTTGCCGTTGGACAGCAGATGCTGCTGATCGCAGACCCGCGATCAATCACATTGTTCGTGATCGCGTCGGTACTCGTATCGCTGGCTACTCTTCCGGTTGCGTTGTCAAACTCGGAATTGCCACGTGACGTGCAGGTGGTCAAACTTGATATTCCCTATTTGTACCGGACTTCACCTGCCGGAATGCTGGGAGCGCTCGCAACCGGTCTTGCCAATGGTTCATTCTGGGCGCTGGCGCCAATTTTCGGTGCAGCGTACTCAGACGATGTGTCGGTTGCCACATGGATAATGACAGCATCAGTGCTCGGTGGCGTTGTTGGGCAGTGGCCGCTAGGCAGACTCTCCGATCGCATTGATCGAAGGTACGTAATGGGCGCGGTATCATTCGGTGGTGCGGCGGTTGCTGTAGTGATCTGGGGATTTGCAGATAGCTTGTCGACGTTGAGCATTATTCTTTTGTGTGGATTCTGGGGAGCGATGGCATTTCCCCTGAACTCCGTTTCCATTGCTCATGCCAACGATTACGCAAACCCGGATGAGTTCGTAATGCTGTCGAGCGGCTTGCTCTTGATGTACGGTATCGGCGCAGTCATTGGCCCATTCATCGCGTCCGCATCAATGGCATTTTTTGGACCGGGTGGCCTCTATGTTTTCACCGCAATCATTCATACTTTGCTTCTCGTTTATATCCTCAATCGCACAATCCGGCGCCGTCCGTCGCCAGACGACGAGCATGTGCTATTTGATGACGCGCTGGCCGCTTCGCGGACAACTTCACAGGTCTACGAAGAGGAAATCGAGAGTCGGGATGATTAACGGGAGCGCGTGGGCAGACTGCTAACCCGGACTAATCGTCGTTTTCCAGAATGATCAGGCCGGCGGCGGTGTTTGAGGCTGGCACATGGTAATGCCGATAGACTTCGATGACATTATCGTCAAGCGCTCCGCGCATGATCAGCCACATGACCAATTCAATGCCCTCAGAGCCCGCCTCCATGATGTAATCGGCATGCGGAATCTTTGCAAGTGAGTCCGGATCGCTGCCAAGTCGGTTTAAGAAATCAGTATCAAAATCCTGGTTTATGATGCCTGCCCTCTCGCCCTGCAACTGATGCGACATGCCACCGGTGCCGAATATTGCTACCGACAAATCTTCATCAAAAGAATCCAATGCGCGGCGAATCGCTTTGCCAAGTTTGTAGCAACGCATACCGGTCGGCGGCGGGTATTGAATGACGTTGACACAAAGGGGTATTACCTTGCATGGCCAGGATTCCGGTTGCCCGCACATGATTGACAATGGAACCGTAAGGCCGTGATCGACAGGCATCGTATTTGCGATTGTCATGTCGAATTCATCGAGAATCAGCGACTCGGCCAGATGCCACGCAAGCTCCGCATGACCGTCGACCATCGGCACCTTTCTTGGCCCGTATCCTTCGTCCGCCGGCGGAAATTGATCCGCAACGCCAATCAGAAAAGTCGGAATCAAATCCAGTGAAAATGCAGAGGCGTGGTCATTGAAAACGACAATCACGACATCCGGCGCCTTGTCCCTCATCCACTGCCTTGCTGGCTCATAACCGTCAAACAGCGCCTTCCAGTAAGGCTCCTGCGTCTTGCCATTGTCCATCGCAGCACCGATGGATGGTACGTGTGAGGTAGCGACCCCGCCGACGAGCTTAACCATCGTCGCGCTCCAGTGAATCAAACTCCCTGCGCGGGACACCCTGCAGATCCTTGCCGCCGCTCAACATGACTTCTTTGAATTCCGCTTCCGTCATGCCGCACATTGCGCCGCCTACCGCTTGCATCGTAATGCGGTCGAAAATTGCAATTTTAAAAGTGTAATAAATATTACCCCCAAGTTTTAACATCCCCAGCCAATCGCGATCGAGAACAGCTGTTCGTTGCTCGGCGGTCATTGGAAAATTGTCGAGGTATGCCCCTGCGCCGCCACGAAACGCCGCGCGATTCGCCGCATTATTGAGGGACATGCAAAACATGTTGAGATGGTAGCCCTTGCGCGAGCGCTCCTTGTCAAACACATAGGTGCCGGGAATGTTTTCGAAATCTGCTGGCTTGCTCAACGGCAGGTCCTCATTGAGAAGACATCCACAATACGATGCGATGTGTTCTTCTGCATTGTAAATCGGTACCGGGTCATGACGATATCCAGATTAGCGCTCGAGTTCATCCATCGATTCGAGATACTCGAAGCCTGCTGCTTCGAGCCGCTTCCGCATGTCATATATGTCAAGACTCAATTCCCCCGAAGCGAGGCGCACACGTTTGTTTTCCTCGTCTTCGCCTCGTTCGTGGGCCTTGTCTGCAACGTCTTTTGCGTTTACTCGTGGCACCACACAAACCCCGTCGTCGTCGGCGACCAGCACGTCGCCAGGTGCAACATCGACCCCCGCGCACACAATGGGCATGTTCACCGCGCCCAATGTCTCCTTGACCGTGCCCTGCGCCGATACGGCACGAGACCAGACCGGGAACTCCATTTCAGTAAGATCCCTGATGTCCCGAACACCGGCGTCAATGACTAGACCACGCACCCCCCTGGCAAGACAGGAGGTCGCCAGCAAATCCCCAAACATGCCGTTGGTATCATTCTCGGTCACTGCAACGACCAGGATGTCGCCGGGCTGGCAAAGCTCGATGGCAACGTGAATCATCCAGTTGTCACCTGGCTGTGCGAGCACGGTAACGGCGCTGCCCGCAATGCGAGCTCGGGAATAAATCGGGCGCATGTACGGCTTCATTAATCCGGACCGGCCTTGTGCTTCATGCGTGGTCGCAACACCGCAAGACCTGATGCGCTCAATGTCCGCCTTGTCGGCACGCTCTATGTTTTTTATGGCTACAGCTCGCATGTTGCCCTCTTAGAATCCAAACAGTTTCGCCGGGTTATCTACCAGCACTTTTTGTTGTAAGTCAGGGTCGGGAATCATTTTTGGAATGATATCCACAAGATCCGCATCGTTCGGCATTATTCTGACGTTGGGATGCGGCCAGTCGGTACCCCAGATGCAGCGATCCGGAGCAGCCTCAATACAGGCAGCGCCGAATGGTGCCGCGTCCGTAAATGGTGGCCCTTTTGCCGAAATGCGTTCGGAGCCGGATACTTTCACCCACAAACTATCACTGTCGCGAAGTTTATCCAACAGCGATTGAAACGGTGCCTGTTGTACGCCATCGGCGACCGGCACACGACCCATGTGATCGATAACGACCGGCAACGGGATCGCATCAATCACCGATTCGAATTCCAGTAAATCTTTTGCGTCAAAATGCAATTCCACATGCCAGGGAAAATCGCTGACACGCTCAATGATTCGCCGCATTTTGTCGAGGTCCGGCGCCCCGCCGAGGTGCTTGACGAAATTGAATCGAACGCCACGAATACCGCCATCGTGTAACTCCTGAAAATAGTCGCTGGAAAACTCGTCGGATGCATTGCATACGCCGCGATAGCGACCGCTACTTGACGCGATAGCATCCAGCATCGCGCGATTGTCCGTACCGTGACAACTGGCTTGCACAATAACAGCTCGTTCGATGCCAAGCACAGCGTGCAGTTTTCGCAAGTTTTCTTTCGGCGCATCAGGTGGTGTGTATTTGCGTGTCGCAGCAAACGGAAACACGTCACCTGGCCCAAAAACGTGACAGTGCGTATCGCAAGCACCCGGTGGTGGCTTGAAGGACGGCACTCGCGTATTTGGATCAGGTGGGTCGATCGTGTGCATCCTCGTCCGTCCAGATTTCTTTTGGCACAAAGACATTACCATGCATTAGTGTCCTGGCCGTTCGAATGACACCAGCTTGTCTTACCAGGAGTTCGGGCACAGCTTCATCTTCGGGCAAATCCGCAGCGCAAAAAAAGAGCCCACGCGAGGTGCCACCACGATTGACAGAGCAGGGAATGGAGGTCTGGCTTTGAGTCATTGGATGCCTGTGAAGCCACTATTTGCAGAAACATTCATTGTGCGTTTTGTTGCACCGCCATCGATAATCCATAATATCTGAATACCGCTACAACTCACGCTGTTATGCTGAGTGCTGCAAGTCAGGTAGCAGATTTTTCAGGTCTCAAGAATGATAATTGATTGTCACGGTCACTACACAACTGCGCCGAGCGAACTCGGCGATTATCGTGATGCACAGAAAACAGCGCTGGCTCGCGACCCGAAGCATGAGGGCTCCAAAGGCAGCATCACCATCAGCGACGACCAGCTACGATCAAGTCTGGAAGACGCCCAGTTGAAGCTACAGCGTGAGCGCGGCACCGACGTCACCATCTTCTCACCGCGAGCAAGCTGGATGGGACACCATATCGGCAATGCCTCAACGAGCAAATACTGGACCGAACATTGCAACGAACTCATATACAGGATTACTAAGCTCTATCCTGAAAACTTCGTCGGCGTCTGCCAGTTGCCGCAATCACCGGGAACAGACCTTGGCAATTCCATAGCGGAACTGGAACGCTGTGTAAGTGAATATGAATTCGTCGGCTGCAACCTCAGCCTTGACCCCTCGGGTGGGTTCTGGACGTCGCCTCCGCTGGGAGATCGCTATTGGTATCCCTTCTACGAGAAAATGGTCGAACTGGATGTTCCCGCCATGATTCATGTCAGCGCCTCCTGCAATGCCTGTTTTCATGCAACGGGCTCGCATTATCTGAATGCCGATACAACAGCATTCATGCAATTGATGACTTCCGAAGTGACACAGGATTTTCCGACCATCAAATTCATTATTCCCCACGGCGGTGGTGCAGTCCCTTACCACTGGGGTCGTTTTCGGGGCCTGGCCGACATGATGAAACTGCCGCCGCTCAATGAATCGCTGATGAATAATGTCTATTTCGATACCTGCGTGTACCATCAGGCGGGCATCGACTTGTTGCTTGACGTTATCCCGACGAGAAATATTTTATTTGCATCTGAAATGGTTGGCGCTGTGCGCGGCATCGATCCGGAGACAGGACACTACTTCGATGACACCCGTCGTTACATCGACAACGCAGCAATTACTGACGATCAACGCACGGCGATATTCTCCGGGAATGCCCGCAAAGTATACAGCCGACTGAAACTCTAGCCGGTTTCTGCGCAAGGAGAAGACCAGTGCACACGCAGGTGGCGATCATAGGCGGTGGACCAGCCGGGCTGCTGCTATCACAGATTCTGCATCGCGCAGGTGTGG
>Ga0209987_10000220_pt1 | contig 28377 bp, 27 predicted proteins | sample N074metaG_FD_182134 | JGI IMG/M metagenome (GOLD analysis project Ga0209987, IMG submission 182134) | Deep subsurface microbial communities from Kermadec Trench to uncover new lineages of life (NeLLi) - N074 metaG (SPAdes) (version 2) | ecosystem: Environmental > Aquatic > Marine > Ocean trench...
CCTGGCGAAAGCACAATTTTTCTGCTGCCGGTCGCGACGCAAAATCGCGGCTGGGTGTCGCTAAACCGGTTCGGTATCCGCACGTTGTTTCCCTTTGAGTTGTTCCGCGCCTGGGCATGGCTGCACATGGACCTGCGCGGCCTGGCGTACCCGTGCCCCACCAAGCAGCCACCTGAGCCGCCACCGACCATGGTGGCGCATGGACACCGACAGCATGATGCACGCGGCGAGGAAGACTTCGCCGGATTACGCAAATACAACGAAGGCGACCCACCACGACACATCGCGTGGAAAGCATTTGCACGCAGTGGCCAGCTGTTCTCCAAGCAATTCGCGGGTGCTGACACGAGCAGTCAGTGGTTCGACTTCAACGAAATAGCGGCAAGCGACGTCGAGCAACGGCTCTCCATACTGACGAGTTGGATTGTCAGCGCAGATCGCACGCTTGAAGACTATGGACTGCGCATTCCCGGCAAGGAGTTCGCGCCTGCACACGGCGTCACACACCGGCGGCAGTGCCTGGAAGCGCTGGCCTTGTTCGACAGGGACGAGACATGAAAGCCCAGCCGCGCGGCACCGACGGTTCGCTACTCGCAAGTCTGCCCTGGACATTGGGCGCGCTTGGACTCGCGCTGGCACCGCATCTGCCCTACCTGCCGATCTGGATTACCATTGCATCGCTGGGTTGTGCCGCCTGGCGCTACAGCATCGAAAAGCGTCGCCGCATGTTGCCATCGCGCTGGGTGCGTGGTGGCCTGGCACTCGCATGCTTTGTCGGCGTGCTCGTCACCTATTCCTCTGTCAGTGGCGTCGGCCCAGGCTCGGCGTTACTCGCCATAATGGCGGGTCTGAAATTGCTTGAAACGCGCAGGCGGCGTGATCAGTTTGTGCTGCTGTTCATATCCATCTTTCTCGTCATGTCTTCGCTGTTGCGCGAGCAGTATCTCTGGTCGTTGCTGTACCTGATAGTCAGTACGCTGGTGATCCTCACGGCGTGGCTGAGGATGTCTGCCGCAGAAAGTGAAACCGCCAGACAGAGTTTTGTGACCGGCAGTCGGCTATTGCTCTACGCCGCGCCACTGGCGATAGTGATGTGGGTGTTTTTCCCGCGCATTGCGACGCCGTTCTGGGCCGTGCCCATCGATACCAGTCGCGCAACATCAGGACTTAGCGCCACGATGAGTCCAGGCGACATCAGTTCGTTATCCATGTCAAATGAAGTCGCGTTCCGCGTCAGATTCGCAGATATTGTTCCCGCGCCTCGCGATCGCTATTGGCGCGGCCTCGTGCTCACGAGTTTCAACGGGCGTACCTGGGCCGGGACGGAACCCAGGATAGGGTCACCAGCGAGTAAACAGATCGCGGTACGCGGCGAGCCGATTACGTATGAGGTAACACTCGAGCCAACACGCCAGCACTGGGTTTTCGCGATCGATATACCGATGTCGTGGTCGCTGGACAATACTTTCATGGGGCCACAACAGCAGCTCATGCGAGTTCACCCGATCGATCAGCGCGTCGCTTATGAAGTCGTTTCCTACGTCGATTACCGGATAGAGGCCGAATTACCCAAACTGTTCCGCGACTGGTATTTAAAGATCCCCGACAACAGCAACCGGCGAGCAGCGGAACTTGCGCGTCAAATGCGCTCGGCAACGGGTTCCGATGTTGCGTACATCGAAGCCGTGCTCGCGAAGTTTCATAATGAAGAGTACTACTACACGCTTGAGCCGCCGCCACTGGGCAGCAGCCCCGTCGACCGTTTCCTGTTCGATACACGACGGGGATTCTGCGAGCACTATGCATCGGCATTCGCATTCCTGATGCGCAGCGCCGGAATCCCGGCGCGTATTGTCCTCGGCTATCAAGGCGGCGAAATCAACCCACTCGGTGGACACCTGATCGTACGCCAGTCGGACGCGCACGCCTGGACAGAAGTCTGGCTTCCGGAAACGGGCTGGTATCGGGTCGATCCTACGGCGGCCGTTGCGCCGGAACGCATCGACTACGGCACGCTCGATGTTGCGTTTGACGGCCTTGGCGCAACCTGGGGATTTGCAGCCTCGTCGCAATTGCTGCACAGGCTGTCGTTGACCCTGGATGCGCTCAATGCCAGGTGGAATGACTGGGTGCTCGGCTATGGCCCTGATACGCAGAAGAAGTTCATGGAATGGCTCGGCATGCAGGATCCCGACTGGCGCAAAATGATGCTGACGCTGGTGACGATCGTCATCGCGCTGATCATTCTGATCAGCGGACTGCTGATGTTGCGTTATCGAAAGCCTGCGCAAGACCGTGCTGCGATTCTGTATTGGCGTTTCGTAAAACAGACTGGCATGCAGCCTCACCTTGGCGAAACGGCCGCAGATTTTGCGCGTCGTGTAGCCGTGGACGGCACACTGGACAGGCAGTCAGTGAACAACGTGATTACAGCCTATCTTGACGCGCGCTACGGTCCCGCCGACGATGCATCGCTGCTGCGGCTCAAAAACGCAGTCACTGCGATCGGCTAACGCCTGCAGCAACCGCCGGGGTTAAGCGCACCAGCCCCAACAAAACCGCTCCACAAACAAACAGTGGGATCAGGGTCAGCAATACCCATTTCGGGTCAGCCCAGAGCGTCGCTGCCACGGCGACCATCGCCGGGCCGAGGACATGGGCGAACTTGGTCACCATGCTATAGAAGCCAAAGAATTCACCTGGCTGGTCGGCTGGAATTAGCGACGCGTACAACGATCGGCTGAGTCCCTGCACACCGCCCTGAACCAGGCCGATGATAATCGCCATGATGTAAAACTCTCGTACTTCCGTCATTGTAATCGCCCACATACAGGCGCCGATATAGACCAGCAGTGCGATGTAGATGCCGAGCTTCGGCCCGAAGCGTTGTGCAATCGCTCCGTACAGCAGTGTCGCGGGGAAGCCAATGAAATTAGTAATCAGCAATGCCATGACGAGATCCTGATCATCGAAACCAAGACGCTGTCCAAAATTGACCGCCATAAAGATCACGGTGAATACACCACCGATGTACAACCAGTAAGCGGCGAGAAAAATAACAACGTTGCGGTATTTGCGGACTTCGAGCATCGTTGCTTTGAGTTCCCCATACGCCGCTCGAATTGCGCCGCGGGTTACCTCTATCGCGCTATGACGTTCGGGCACAAAGTACAGCAGCGGCAGCAGGAACACGAGCCACCAGATGCCAACCGAAACGAACGCGAAACTGAAGACCTCACTCGTATTCGCCATGCCGAATTTTTCAGGAGATTTGAGCATCCAGAGGTGCAGCGCCAGCAAGGCGGCACCGCCAAGGTAGCCTAACGCGAACCCCAGTGTCGAAACCATGCTGTAGTAGCGCGGTTCGGCAACGTCGATAATCAGCGAATCGTAGAACACGGTCGAACTATAAAAGCCCACCGAAGCGATGAGGTACACGCCCAGTGCGAGCGGCCAGTTGCCTTCTCCGACCAGCCCAAGCGCGGCTGTCATGACAGCGCCGATGACTGCAAGCACAAACAAAAAGCGCTTGCGGTAACCGCCGGCGTCCGCAATGGTGCCGAATATTGGCGCCGTCACACACACCACAGCGCTGGCCGCAAACGTCACCCAACCCAGTCGCGCAGTGACCGCGGCGCCATCATCGCCAGCGCTCCAATAGTTGCCGAGTACCAGGGGGAAAAGAACCGCAAGCACGCTCAGTGCAAATGCAGAGTTCGCCCAGTCGTAAAACGCCCAAGCGATGACTTTCTTATTCAGAAACGGTAATCGCGACAAACTCGTACCTCAGACCATAAGGTCAGGCGATTAATGCTCTCGCGTTTTGCGAAAGGCAATTTCCGGCCAGCGCTCCTCGATCAGGTTGAGGTTGACCCGTGTAGGGGCAATGTAGACCAGACGCTCGCCGTGATCCAGTGCAAGATTGTCATGCGCTTTACGCCCGAAATCGCTGAGCATCTGTGCATCATCGCATTCCACCCAACGCGCCGTTGCAACATTGATCGCCTCAAACTGACATTCAACTTTGTATTCATCGCTCAGCCGATGGGCCACAACTTCAAACTGCAATGGCCCAACTGCGCCCAAAATCAGATCGTTGTTGCGCAGCGGCTTGAATAATTGCGTAGCACCCTCCTCACACAATTGCGCCAGGCCCTTTTTCAATGCCTTCAGACGCAGCGGATCCTTCAGAATCGCACGCCGGAATATCTCGGGGGCGAAGTTCGGAATGCCGATGAAACGCAGCTCCTCACCTTCTGTGAAACTGTCGCCAATATTGATCGTACCGTGATTATGGATGCCGATAATGTCACCGGCATAGGCCGTTTCCGTGTGCTGGCGATCCGCTGCCATGAAAGTAATCGCATCGGGGATTTTCATTTCCTTGCCAGAGCGCACATGGAGCGTACGGATTCCTTTGCGATATACGCCCGAGCAAACGCGCATGAATGCGATGCGATCACGATGTCCCGGATCCATATTGGCCTGGATCTTGAAGATGAATCCCGAAAATTTTTCCTCGTTGGGCTGCACAATACGCTGCTCGCTCTCGCGAGCAAGCGGTGCCGGCGCGTGCAGCACGAATTCGTCAAGCAATTCCTTAACGCCGAAATTTCCGATCGCAGCACCAAAAAATACTGGCGTCTGCCTGGCGGCAAGATATTCCTGCACAGAAAACTCAGGGCAGGCGCCGCGGACAAGTTCGATCTCCTCACGAAATGCAGCCGCATTTTCGCCGAGTACCTGCGTCGCCGCATCGCTATCGATACCCTCTATGACTGTCCGCGCGGACGCTTTTTGCCGCCCGACGCGTTCATAAATGTAGATACGGTCCTGCAAGAAATGATAGACGCCCTTGAGCGATCGTCCCATGCCGATCGGCCAGGTAATGGGCGCGCACTGGATGTTGAGCACCGCCTCGATCTCATCGAGCAAATCGATCGGCTCCTGCCCATCTCGATCCAGCTTGTTGATAAACGTCATGATAGGCGTATCGCGCAAACGACAGACTTCCATGAGTTTAACGGTGCGTTTCTCCACCCCTTTGGCGCAGTCAATAACCATCAATGCGGAATCGACCGCCGTCAAAACACGGTAGGTATCTTCGGAGAAGTCTTCGTGGCCCGGCGTATCGAGCAGATTGATCACGTAGCCATCATATGGAAACTGCATGACCGACGATGTCACCGAGATGCCGCGCTGTTGCTCCAGCGCCATCCAGTCAGACGTCGCATGGCGACTCGCTTTTCGGCCCTTGACGGTACCGGCAAGCTGTATCGCGCCGCCGTAGAGCAACAGCTTTTCGGTGAGCGTCGTCTTGCCCGCGTCCGGATGCGAAATGATCGCGAACGTACGGCGCCTGCTGACTTCTTGGTTGATATCGGACATTGAAGTAGTCTGGATTCAGAGGCGGCGCAGTCTAGCCGAATAGTACCCGTGACGAAACAAGTGGTTTAGTCGTCGTCGAAAACAAGCTTCTTGACGAGAATGGCCGCGTCCTCCCGCCCCGCATCCGACTGGTAGTAAGCCGGGCGCTCTGCAATCTGAACAAAGCCTTTCTTGCGGTAAAGCAGCAGCGCAATTTCGTTGGACGGGCGCACCTCCAGGTATATCTCTCGAACGAGTGCCGAGCGTGCCCGATACAGCATTTCATCAAGCAGGCGTTCGCCGAGGCCGAGTGATCTGCAACCAGGATCAACGCAAAGATTCAGGATATGAGCCTCGCCCGCCGCAACGGACAAAACGCCGTAGCCCGCAACCTGCTCATCGCGTATCAACGTAATGCACTTGTATCCTGCCAGCAGGCAGTCGCGAAATACGCCATGGCTCCACGGGAACTCGTAGCTGCGGCGCTCAATATCCGACACCATGGCCAGATCATCGTGACTCATCTCCCGAATCGTAACCGGTGGCTCAGCGATGGACATGATCACGCGCTGTACTCCTCGGCCAGGCGTGCCGCGAGGCACAGATCGCGCCAGGACTTACTCTTTTGCGATGGGCTTCTGAGTAAATACGCCGGATGGTAGGTCACCACCAGCGGAATGCCTTTGAGTTCATATGCGGCACCGTGTGGCTGTTCGTGCTGCTGCTCGCGCATGCGCCCGATGGTTGCATCGCTTTCGAGCAGGTTCTGCGCGGCTATTTTGCCCACGGCCAAAATTATTTTCGGCTGGATGAGCTCAATCTGGCGATCCAGATATTGCCGGCAAGCTGCCGCCTCGGCTGGCTTCGGGTCGCGATTGTTGGGTGGCCGGCACTTGAGAATATTGGCGATAAAAACAGATTCCCGTCGCTGGCCAATAGCATGCAGCATCAGGTCAAGAAGTTGCCCGGCGCGACCTACAAAGGGCTCACCGCGCCGGTCCTCTTCTGCCCCCGGCGCCTCACCGATAATCATCCAGTCGGCATCAGGATTGCCGACACCGAATACTGTCTGCGTACGACTCTGCGATAACTCGCAGCGCGTGCAACCTGAGACGCAATGACGCAATTGGTCCCAGTCCAACGACGCTGTGTCTTCTCCCGGCACTGTAGCGTCACCTGGAATCGAGTCTCGTGGCAACCAGACATCGATGCCCATAGCCTGAAGATACGCGCGACGCCGTTGCTCGGAGAAAATCATGCGTTAGCCTATCATGTGGCACTGGACGATCCACGGCTTTGGCTGCCGGGTCAATGCGGTTAGAATGCGCGCCTCACAGACTTTAGGGTTTACTCGCAATGCGGTTTTCGGAATTTGGGCTAACGACACTTAAAGAAGTTCCTGCAGATGCAGAGGTCGTCAGCCACAAGCTAATGCTGAGGGCTGGCCTGATTCGCCGTCTGGCCTCGGGCCTGTTCACCTGGATGCCGCTGGGCCTGCGCGTGCTGCGCAAGGTTGAGGCCGTCATCCGCGAGGAAATGGATCGCGCCGGCGCACTCGAATTATTGATGCCCGCGGTGCAGCCGGCGGAACTTTGGCAGGAATCCGGGCGCTGGGACCAATACGGGGCGTTGTTATTACGCATGCACGACCGCCATGAACGCGACTACTGCTTTGGGCCGACCCATGAGGAAGTCATCACCGACATCGCACGCCGCGAATTGCGCAGCTACAAGCAGCTGCCAGTCAATTTCTACCAGATTCAAACCAAATTCCGCGATGAAATCCGGCCACGCTTTGGCGTGATGCGGGCGCGCGAATTCATCATGAAGGATGCCTATTCCTTCGATATCGACCAGGCCGGCCTGGATGCGTCATACGACCGCATGCATACCGCCTACACGACGATTTTCGAACGCCTCGGTCTCAAATTTCGGATCGTGGATGCGGATTCCGGAGAAATAGGCGGCAACCGCTCGCAGGAATTCCATGTCCTGGCCGATTCCGGCGAAGACGCCATCGCCTACAGCGATGCCGACAATTACGCCGCGAATGTCGAGACGGCGGCAACCCTGCGACCGGAGGGCCAACGACCTGCGCCCGGGCAGGAACTCGAAAAGATTGCAACGCCGGACGTGAAAACCATCAGCGCGCTGTGCGCGGCGCTGGATATCAGCCCGGAGCAGACCCTGAAAACACTGATCGTTGACGGCGTGGACGGCCCGGTCGCGCTCGTATTGCGCGGCGATCATGAACTCAACGCAGTCAAAGCCCAGAAAATACCCGGTGTCGCGTCTCCATTGACGATGGCCAGTGCGGAAACCATCCAGGATGCCACGGGTTGTGGCCCGGGATTCGCCGGTCCTGTCGGCCTGGATATGCCGCTGTTTTATGATCATGCAACAGCGACCATGCACGATTTTGTCTGCGGGGCCAACGAACTCGACGTGCATTACAAGGGCGCCAATTTCGGACGTGATATTGACGTCACTGAGACCTTCGACATTCGCAATGTCGTTGCCGGCGATCCGACACCTGGCGGCAAAGGCACACTCAGCATTGCGCGCGGCATCGAAGTTGGCCACATCTTCCAGCTGGGTGACAAGTACAGCAGCGCCATGGGGGCAACCGTCCAGGATCCTGACGGCAAGAATCGAGTGTTATCGATGGGATGCTACGGCATCGGCGTTTCGCGCATCGTTGCGGCAGCGATCGAACAGAATCACGATGACAGCGGCATTATCTGGCCCGCGCCGCTGGCACCGTTCGATGTGGTGCTGGTGCCGATCAACATGCATCGCTCTGCCGATGTGCGCGAGGCGGCCGAGGAACTCTACGCGGAGCTGTGCGAGATGGGGCTGGCCGTACTGTTCGATGACCGCGATGCCCGGCCGGGCGTGAAATTTGCGGACGCCGAACTCATTGGAATTCCACACCGCCTGGTGATCAGCGAACGCGGCCTGGCTGCCGGCGAACTGGAATATCGCCACCGCAGGGACACGGAATCGCGCAACCTGAAACGTGATCAAGCTCTCAAATTACTTCAAGAGTAATATGTAAACTATTGATTAATTTATGATATATAAGCCCATGAATCCACAGCACTCTCTCGGTACTATCGTCGTGCTCATCATTTGCCTTATGGCTGCAATGGCGACTGCCGAGCCGCAAGCCGACCCGGAATTACGCGATGCGCTGCGTGCCGCAGCCAATGATACGGCCAGCTTCACTGATCGATTCGATGCCGAGGTGTGGCTTACGGACATGTCCCGCCGTCTCGAGCGACAGGTAAGAGACCCCACGGAACGCATACAGATTCTCAAACTGGTACACCTCGAGGCGAGTCGCGTCGCGTTGCCCCCAGAGCTCATCCTGGCGATCATCGAGACCGAAAGTAATTTCGACCATTATGCGATCTCGGTCGCTGGCGCCATCGGCCTTATGCAGATCATGCCGTTCTGGCTGGACGAGATCGGTCGGCCGGACGACAACCTGTTACACGTCGACACGAATCTCCGCTACGGCTGCACCATATTGCGCTTCTATCTGGATAAGGAAAACGGCGACTTGCGCCGCGCTTTGGGACGCTACAACGGCAGCCTGGGCAAACGCACGTATCCAAACAAGGTCATCGACAAGCTGAGCAAGAAGTGGTTTCAGGCCTGAGCCACGCGTCTATCCGATGTTGATTTACTTAATTGTGAATCCCGTGCTGGCCAGCCCAGGCTCATCAAAGTCCACCGTCTTGACCGTTACCGCTGTCACCGCAGCCAATGGCGGCCCTTTGCGCAGCCATGCGTGGAGATGGTCCAATGCATCCCGGGTACCATAGCCCAGGACTTCGACATCGCCATTCGCAAGATTCACGGCATATCCGGTTACGCCATGCGCTTGTGCCTCGCGGCGCGTGCTATCGCGAAACCACACACCCTGCACCCGGCCCGTGACCGTAAACAGCCGTGCATAAAGGGGGTCGCGCTCAGTTATCGACGGTGTCCTGCACGTCTTCGCTGGCACGCAGCGCGTCCAGCGCTTTCATTTTCGCCTGATTGGCGTCGCTACGTGCCTGATTGTAAGCGCGTTCATTCAGCTTCTTCTCGGCGCTGGCCAGGTACTTTTCAGCAGCGTTAAGGTGAAACGCGGCCAACTCTGCAGCACCCGCGTCCTTTGCCACCGCAATGGCCTGCCGGGCGTCGCTCATTTCCTGCACGGGTGGCGCAGTTTCGCACGCAGCAAAAAGGCAAAGCAGCAACACTAAGACTGTTCGGAAGATTTCCACGTTATTCTTATAATAGGTCGAAAGCCACACAAAGCTACCAATTGACGCCACTTCCCGTCAAGTCAGAATCCGGACCTGACGGCTTCGCCACAGCCTGCTAGAGTCAATTTCCCACCGTTAAAACCGAGCTGGCCGAGCGCTATTATGGCTTTGACTATTTATCACAATCCGCGCTGCTCCAAGTCGCGCAAGACACTGGAAATCATCAATAACGCGGGTATCGAGCCATTGATTGTGCACTATCTTGACGATACACCCGACGCCGCAACCATTCAGAGCCTCGCAGGAATGCTGGGTATCGCCGTCGCGGATCTGCTGCGCAAGGGAGAAAGCGAGTTCAAGGAGGCAAGCGATATTCCCGATCTTGACGACGATGCCGCGCTTGCCATGTGGATTGAGGCGCACCCGATTGTCCTCGAGCGACCGATCGTCGTCGATGCAGAAGCCGGTAAAGCGATTGTTGGGCGCCCGCCTGAAAACGTCGAGGAATTACTCGACCGATGAGCGATGTTCTGGTGCTGTATTTTTCGCGCAACGGTGCCACCGAGGCGCTCGCACGCGAAGTATGCCAGGGAGTGGACTCTGTCCCCGGCATGTCATCGCGCCTGCGCACAGTGCCTGCCGTCTCGGCAGTCACGGAGGCGACAGAGGTTTCGGTTCCTGATTCCGGCCCTCCATACGCGTCGTTGCAAGACCTAAAAGATTGTGCCGGCATTGTCATGGGAAGCCCAACGCGCTTCGGCAATATGGGCGCCGCGTTAAAGTATTTCCTGGACAGCACTGGCAGCGACTGGATAAAGGGAACGCTTAGCGGCAAACCGGCGGGCGTATTCACGTCGACGTCATCGCTGCACGGTGGCAACGAATCGACCTTGCTGACAATGGCCATCCCATTGCTGCACCACGGCATGATATTGGTCGGGTTGCCCTACTCCGAGGAGGACCTGGCCTCGACGACAACGGGGGGTTCCCCGTATGGCGCGACGCATGTCACGTGGAATCGCGATGTGGATGAACTCTCTGCAGAAGAAAAGCGCCTGGCAATCGCGTTGGGCAAGAGAGTCGCGGATGTGGCGCGACGCCTGGCGATCAACACCTAGGGAAGCTCTGATCAATTCAGTATATCTCTGGCCTTTGGCCTGCCCGGCAATCAAGGCGCGCTTTTGCAGGCATAACGGGCTTACGTCAAGAAAGCGCAACGCCGAGTGCCGGGCAGGCCGTAAGCCCCGAAGGGCGAAGCCTGTAGCGCACATCTGCGGTGTTGTGCTTCTAGCCAAGGACCGGGCCATTGCCGTCGAAGCAACGCCGTGCATCTGTGCGCTTCAGACTACGCAGAGACGCACTGAATTGATCAGAGCTTCCCTCGCCTGCAACTAGTCGATCACGCCCTCCAGGACGTCGCGAACAAACGGTACGGTCAGGCGCCGTTTGGCGCGCAACGCCGCAAAATCCAGTCGATCCAGCAATTCATAGAGACTGGCCATGTCGCGACGACTGCGTTTTAGCAAGTAGCGCGCAGCGACGTCGGGCAGCTCAAGGCCGCGGTGCCGTGAGCGCAATTGCAACGCGGCGATGAGTTCATTTTCATCCAGGGCCCGCACCTGAAACACCGGCAGGCGGGATAGCCGGCTGGCAAGATCTGCCAGCACGATTGCGCATTCTCTGGGCGACGAACTTGCGGACACCACAAGCTGGCCGCCTGCATCGAATACCTGGTTGCACAGATCGAACAAGGCCGATTCCCACAGGTCATTGCCAACAACACAGTCAATATCGTCTATGCAAACGAGTTCTCTACTCGCAAGACCATCGAGAATGTCGGCACCTGCCGAATTAAAAAGCGACAACGGTATGTACGCGGACCGATCCCCGGCAACATCGCAAACGGCCTGCAACAAATGCGTCTTGCCCGTCGCATTTGCGCCCCACAGCCAGCAACCATGCCCGTCGCCACCGCTGGCGAGTTCTTGCAAAGTGGCAACGAGAGTTTCATTACCATCAGGCAGGAAACTCGCGAAGACCGCATGATCCGCGAGTTGCAGAGGCAGAGCCAACTGACTCATTCAGGCTCCGCGTCCAGCTCAGGGTGCTCTTTGAGGTAGCGGTGATAGGCAAATCGAATCAACACCGACAGAACCGCAGCCGCCGGGAGTGCCAGCAGTATGCCGAAGAAGCCGAACAACTGCCCGCCCGCAGCCACAGCGAATATGACGAGAACCGGGTGCAGACCGATACGATCGCCAACCAACTTGGGTGTCAGGAAGGATCCTTCTATCAATTGAGCAACGGTGAACGTTGTTATTACACCGATGATTTGCCAGAAAGGGTCCGGCTCAAGGGCGACGGTAAGCCCTGCCAGGGTAATGCCGAATACAAAACCAAGATAGGGCACAAAACTAACGAGCCCGGACACCACACCGATTGCAATGGCAAATTCGAGTCCGACCAAGCTCAATCCTGCCGAATAGATGATGGCCAGCGCCAACATCACGAGCACCTGGCCACGCAGGAACGCACTCAAGACGCTGTCGGTCTCGCGAGCAAGCTCCAGAATTGTCTTTCGCTGACTGGCCGGAATCAGTGCACTGAGGTGTAACATCAGCGAGTCCCAGTCGCGCAGCATGTAAAAAGTCAGGATAGGAGTCAGGAACAGGGTCAAGACTGCCGCAGCCAGAGCGCCGCTCGACTTGCCCACAGACAGCAGGATCGTACCGCTCCAGCTGCCGACCAGATCGCTGTAACGAGCAAGAAATGCACCGAAACCGACGTTGTCCCCTGACTCGACATTCATCCACTGCAGCAATGTCGGCAGCCAGACCTGCTCGAACCGATGAGCAATGTCGGGCAGAGCCTGGAACAAGGCACCGACCTGCGTCCTGACCAGCGGCCCCAGTAGCAAGAGCAGCAACGCCAGCACAAGAAAAGTTATCAGGAATACCAAAAATACCGCAAGGGTGCGCGGCATCTTGAATTTCTGCAGCCTGTCGGCAAGCGGATCGCCCATGTAGGCGAGTAACGCGGCTGCAATAAAGGGTGTGAGAACCGGCGCCAGCAGGTACAACAGCCACCCGGTCAGGGCAACGGCAATTAGCCAGTTGAGCCGCAGATCAGACCGCATTCTGCACGTTCCTGCGGGCACGACACGCCCAGGTCCAGACATAGTCGACGCCGCTGATCACGACCGTAACCAGAATTGCCGCCCCGAGAATGGTGATGGTGATTTCATCCGGCCAGCCAAAACCCGCGCGACTCAGAACAAAAAGCAAGAACAGTAGTTGCAAAGCAGTGTTGAGTTTACTGATTCGGGTGGCCTCGCCGTGAACCGGCCCAACGATGTAGTGGTAGGCGATCGCGCCGCAGACGATGATGACATCGCGAAGTATGGTGATGACTGCCAGCCAGACAGGAATATGCTGCGTGACAGCCAAGGTAATGAATGTCCCGGCGACAAGCAGTTTGTCGGCTACCGGATCGAGCAGCGCGCCCAGACGTGAGTGCCAGTTGAAACGACTGGCCAGATAGCCGTCGATACCGTCGGAAAAGCCGGCCAGCCATATCAGTGCAAGTGCCCAGACGAACTTGTCGTCAAGTATGAACAACAATATCGGCACTACAAGTGCGATTCGCAGCAAGGAAATCGCGTTCGGTAACCAGCTCAAAGACATGCGCGACAACACTCAGGGACTGTAGAAAAATTCAAGTGCGGAAACCGCTTGGGGATCCGCATACTCATCCATACTTTCCTGTTCAATAAGGCCGTTGAAACGCAAAGCACGCCGCAATCGTTCAGCGCCCCCACGTACCTCGACCCAATAGCTAACCGTATCGCCGGAAACTTCGGCAATCATGTAACTTTCGATCAGGCTGACGCCAGACAACAATTGCTGCACCGCGCCGTAGGCGTCGATAGACTCGATTCCGGCAACGCTGAGCACCAGCAATTCAATCGGTGCGTTACCACCGACGGCGAATTCCGCTGCCAGCAAGTCCGCGACCTGGTTAATGATCGCTTCCGCCTGGCCGCTCCAGCTACGCCTGTCGGTGTGAAAATAATACGACCAGCGGTTGCGCTGGCTCGACGAGGGCCGTAGCCGACCAATCAATACTGAATTGGCTTCGTAGCGTTGCGATGCATCCAGCACGCGATCGTCAAAGCCTCCCCAGATATCGCTGAAACTGACCTTCTGCAGATCAGTCGTGTCCAGCAATGGAAATGCCAGCGGCAGTCCACGTTGTGCAGCAATTTCCAGCACCCGTTCACGCAGCATGCGATTACGGTCAATGGAACGCGCTTGTTGTGGGGTATGGTTTGGGTCGCCAGCCGCGATGATCTCCCGCTCACCGCGTCCCCAATCGACCGCGAGCCATACGATGGTCAACGGTCGGTCGCTCCCCCAGATTGTCTGCCCGGCATTGCGCAGCTTCGCTTCGATCGCCTGGCCATCGAAGGACACCCACAACGATGCGTCGCTTCCCGGACGATATTGAGTGACATACGCTGCGGGATTCGGAAACAGTTCTTCGATGACCTCGGGATTATTCACGAGTTCGGGTCCCGAGACGCGCAGCAGAACCTCGACCAACGCCGCGGCATACGCGTCATTGCGAGGATCATCAGCATCCGGGTCCAATGGTATTTCTGCGGTATACAAGGTGGCTATTTCAATCGCCTGTGCCTCAGGCATCTCTCCAAGCGCCAGGAATAGCGCGGCCGGGACACAGACCATCCACCGCCAGCACAGCTCGACTCCGAGAAATTTTCTATTTTTTATCAAGGGTGGTTTCCCCAATCAGTCCCAAGCATTATTATATCGCCCCAACAGAGTATGCCACTCCACGATGACCAATAAACCACTAACCTACAAAGACGCCGGCGTCGACATCGTTGCTGGTAACGAACTCGTCGAACGCATCAAACCGATCGTTGCGAGAACACAGCGGTCCGAAGTGCTGGCCGGTCTGGGCGGATTCGGTGGCCTGTTCGCGCTGCCACCTGATCGTTATCGTGAACCCGTATTGGTTTCGGGCACTGACGGCGTCGGCACCAAACTCAAGCTCGCGCAACAATTAAACCGGCATGACACCATCGGCATTGACCTGGTTGCCATGTGTGTCAATGACGTGCTGGTCCAGGGTGCGGAGCCGTTGTTTTTCCTCGACTATTTTGCGTGTGGCAAGCTCGACACCGAGGTTGCGGCCGATGTGATTGCCGGGATTGCCGAGGGCTGCCTGCAGGCAGGCGCGGCATTGATTGGTGGCGAAACTGCAGAAATGCCGGACATGTATGCAGACGGTGAATACGATCTCGCCGGATTTACAGTCGGCGCGGTCGAGCGCGCAGACCTGATCGATGGCAGCACCATCGAAGCCGGCGACGCTATCATTGGCATTGCCTCCAACGGATCGCACTCCAACGGCTACTCGCTCATACGCAAGGTGCTCGAGCGCGCAAATGATGTCGAGATTGAGGGCATGCCGGCGGCGGAACGCCTGCTGGTGCCGACGCGCATTTACGTCAAACCGATACTTGCGTTGCTGCAGACAGTGGATATCAAAGGGCTCGCACACATCACCGGTGGCGGCATCACCGGAAATATTCCGCGGCTATTGCCCGGCGCGCTGGATGCGGAAATCGATTTATCGAGTTGGCAGCAAGGGCCGGTATTCGACTGGCTCGCCGAACACGGCAACATCGAGCCAGACGAAATGCGCCGCACCTTCAATTGTGGCGTGGGCATGGTTGCAGTGGTGGCTGCAAGCGTACTCGACGGCGCTCTACAGGCATTGCGCGATCATGGCGAGGATGCCTGGCATATCGGCCGTATCGTTTCTGCCAACGCCGGCGGCCCAGGGACAGTGCAATACGTCTGATGCCGGTGCGCTGCAAAACCGCAATCCTGATCTCGGGCACGGGCACCAACTTGCAGGCATTTATCGATTGCGCGAACGACGGCCGGCTGGCTCTCGAATTATCGGTCGTATTCAGCAACCGGGCGGATGCCTACGGCCTGGTGCGGGCCAGGAATGCCGGCATCGCAACGGCATGTCTCGAGCACGGCAAATTCGCGGATCGCGAATCATTCGACAGCGCAGTTGCTGCAGAACTGGCCAACTGGAAGCCGGACTTGCTGATACTGGCCGGTTTCATGCGCATTCTGAGCGCTGGCTTCGTCGAGCGCTACGCCGGCCGGATTCTGAATATACATCCAGCGTTATTACCGCTGCATCCTGGGCTCGATACCCACCAGCGCGTGCTGGATGCCGGAGATGCATGGCACGGCAGCACCGTGCATTTCGTGACCAAAGAGCTGGATGCCGGGCCAGGAATCCTGCAAGGCAGACTCGCCGTCGATGCGCAGGAATCTGCTGAGCAACTCGCAGCGCGCGTGCAAATGATCGAGCATCAAATCTATCCACAAGCCGCGAATTGGGTGGCTTCGGGCCGCGTCGAATGCCGTGACGGTCAGACATGGATCGACGGACAATTGTCCGCGGAACCAGTCGTTAAGACGTTTTAGGGAAGCTCAGACCCATTCAGCAAATCCCTAAGCTTTGGGTAGCGTAACGCCCGTTTGACCCTGGTACTTACCCTGGCGATCCCGGTACGACGTTTCGCAAGCTTCATCCGACTCGAAAAACAGCATTTGCGCGACACCTTCGTGCGCATAGATTCTCGCCGGCAATGGCGTCGTATTGGAAAACTCCAGCGTCACGTGCCCCTCCCACTCCGGCTCGAGTGGCGTCACGTTGACGATGATGCCACAGCGCGCGTACGTCGATTTTCCGAGGCAAATCGACAGCACGTTACGCGGAATACGGAAATACTCGATAGTCCGCGCCAGCACAAAAGAGTTGGGTGGAATGACACAAATATCGCTCTTGAGATCGACAAAACTCGTTGCATCGAAATTCTTGGGGTCTATCACAGCCGAGTTGATGTTCGTGAAGATTTTGAATTCATCGGCACAGCGCACGTCATAGCCATAACTCGACGTGCCGTAGGATACGATCGGCCCATTGCCGTTGTCGCGAACCTGACCTGACTCGAACGGCTCAATCATGCCCTGCTCATTCGCCATGCGGCGTATCCAGCGGTCCGATTTGATGCTCACTATGTTTCCTCGACGACGATATTGCCAAATTTCGAACTGTAGTCTGTGCGTTGCGCCGCCTGAGCCGCCGCGATGCGTCGTGCCGTTTCGCGATACGCCAACGCAGGGGCCGACTCCGGTGCCGCGATCACCGTTGGCGTTCCCGAATCCGTCTGCTCGCGTATGCGCGCATCGAGTGGCAACCGGCCGAGAAGCGGGACGTCAAAATCTGCAACCATTTTCTCTGCCCCTCCGGCACCAAATATCGATTCTTCATGACCGCACGACGAGCAAATATGCGTGCTCATGTTTTCGACGACGCCGAGAACGGGTATCGATACCTTGCGGAACATGACAAGCCCTTTGCGCGCGTCGAGTGTCGCAATATTCTGTGGCGTGGTAACGATGACGACTCCTGACACGGGCACCTTTTGCGACAATGTGAGCTGGATATCGCCCGTACCCGGAGGCATGTCGACAATCAGGTAGTCGAGATCGTCCCATTGCGTCTGATGGATGAGCTGATTCAGTGCCGAGGTTACCATTGGGCCACGCCACACCATTGGCTGATCCGGATCGATGAGAAAGCCGATCGACATGACCTGCAGGCCGTGCCCTGACAGCGGCTGCATCGATTTGCCATCCTCGCTAATCGGTCGTTTGCCGACCAGGCCGAGCATGTGAGGTTGGCTTGGACCATAGATATCGGCATCGAGCATACCGACAGACGCGCCCTCATTCGCCAGCGCTAACGCGATATTTGTCGCCACTGTGGATTTGCCGACGCCACCTTTGCCGGACGCAATGGCAATAATATTCTTGACCCCGGGAACGGGTTTGAGATTGCCCTGCACGGTATGCGCCGTAATCCGGGTCTCAAACCGGATATTGGCGTCACTCGCGCCCAGCTCGGCCCGCAATGCGCTACAAATCTGCTCAGTGAACGCCGCATGTGCGCTTTGGGCTGGAAAACCAAGTTCAATTCTGGCACTCACGATGCCGTCGGCGAGCGTCAGGTCCAATATCCGCCCAACTTCGCCAAGGGAATGGCCAGTCCCTTCAAATTCAAAGGATTCGAGGAATTTCTTCGCATCTGATTCTGATGACACCGTCACACTTCGCACGCCTGTATTAGGTAAAATTCTATTGCGGAGCCCGCTAAACCGGGTTTCGCTGGCACATTGTAACGAAGCTGGGTTGCGGCTGAAAGGCAGTAATGGCGGGCAATGTACGGGGTCCGATGTGGCATAATGCCGCGTCGGGAATTTGGGATTCGATTTGTGGCCGAAAGAATGGGGCTTTCAATCGATCCTCTTTGCTTGGGCAAGAGCGAATTGACGATTGGCGCTAGATAACAAAACAGTAAATTCGGACTGATCCGGTGAGTTTTCTCGCATCGTTTCGCTCGGAGCAGATTCTTGGAAAGCTCATTGCAGAGCAGGATCCAGCATCTCCGGCTGCATCAAAAATGGTCGAAAAGCTTAAATTGGCCGGCTCCAAGGCGGTCCCCAAGATCATTGATGCCCTCGCCCTGTCTGACAAGACTCATACAATGGTGCTCGTCGACATACTTGGCGCACTGGTCAACGACAAGAACCTGAAAATGTATGTGGAAGGTCTCGCGGACGGTAACGAACGCGTTGTGTCAGGAACGGCCTGGGCCTTGTCTAGCAGCACAGCCTACAACGCCAACGGCCTGCTCGAATTCTTCGAAGATCCCGAGGTATCCAAGGCTGCGCTAATCGAGATTTTGCGCGTACACAAAGACGATCTTAGCGTTCATGAATTATTGCGGCGTGCGTATGATTGCGAGCCAAAAGAAAAGGCGGCCATATTCAAAATAATTCGGGCCACAATCAAACCTGAAATGATCCCGGATCTTATCGCTCGAATGGGCGGTAAAGATCCGATAATCAAGATTCACCTGATGCAGTTGCTATCGAAATTCGACAAGGTCGAGATTACGCACGCCCTGGAAATGCAGCTCAGCGATACGAATAAAATGGTCCGTGGTGCAGCGCTCACAGCTCTGGCCAAGCGCGGCAACAAGGTCAACATAGAAAAAATCGCGGCAATATTGACCGATCCCGATCTCGACGTTCAAAGCAAGGCCGTCGATGTGTTGATAAAAATAAATCATCCGGAGACGGTGCGTTTTCTCATCCCCGCCCTGAAAGATGAGTCCGAATATGCGCGTCGGGCAGCCGTTGAAGTGCTGAACGAAGTCGGCAATGAAAATTCTGTCAAGGACCTGCTGGATGCTATTAAAGATGACGATTGGTGGGTCCGATCTCGTGCCGGCGATGCGCTCGCTGAAATCGGCGGGCCGAAGGTCATCGACTCTGTGGTCAGGTTGATTAGCGAAAAAGATGAGGATGTGCGCCGCACCGCGATCGAGATCCTGAACTCGACCAAAGATGAGCGGGCGGTCGAGCACCTGATCAAAGCGACAGACGACTCAGACTGGTGGGTACGCGAACGTGCCGTCGATGCGTTGTCGGAAATCGGCAGCCCCAAAGCATTGCCAAAACTCGAGTCCATGCTCGGCAAGAATCCCAAGACAGATGTCGTGGTTGTTCGCGCACTCGGCAAAATAGGCAATGAAAAACACATCTCTCAAATTTTGCCGATGCTGAAAAGCCCCGAGCGCGATATTCAGGTTGAGGCAATCAAGGCATTGTCGCAACTGACTGACGCTCCTCACGTCGAGGCCGTGCGTAACATTCTGAAAAAGGCTCAGCAGTCCGACGACGCGATGATCATCGATGTTGCGGATAAAGCATTAAAGCTGCTGGACGAACGCTTCTCCGAGACCGTTATCGAAGAAAACGTTCGCGCCGAGAAAATCGGGGCACATACCAAGACTTTGTTGCTCGATAGCAAGGATCTCGAGAAACTTCTTAACGCACAGGCCGCGCAGACCGCGAAGCAACAAATTGAGGCAACCAAGGGCGCCACAGGCACTGAAGCAGCCCCTGTGGCACCGATGGCGTTGCCCGTACTGGACATTTCGACACTCACTCCGGGCGATGTCATCGACGGTCGATATAAATACCTGGAGAAGATCGGTAAAGGCGCATTCGGCACCGTTCTGCTCATGCAGGACCAGGTTGTCGACGAAGAACTAATTCTCAAATTCCTCAACCCAAACGTTTCTTCGGACGAAGAGATGATGAAACGATTTGTGCACGAGCTGCGCTATTCCCGGAAGATTACGCACCGCAACGTTATTCGCATCTACGATTTCCTGAAATTGCAGGGATGTTTCGCTATTTCAATGGAATATTTCCCATCCCACACGCTGTCCGGGGAAATCCCGAATCAGAAACCGATGGACTTGAAGAAGGCGTTGCGTTTCGCTCGCGACATGGCCACGGGCATGTCGATTGCACACCTGGCTGGCGTCATTCATCGCGATCTCAAACCGGCGAATATTCTTGTCAACGATGAAGGCCTGCTGAAGATTGTGGACTTCGGAGTTGCAGCTGCGGCCAGCAGTGGCGACACACAGTTGACCAAGACCGGCTATGTCATTGGTTCGCCGAAATACATGGCACCCGAGCAAATTCTCGGCAAGAAGGTTGATGTAACTGCTGACGTCTATAGCATCGGCGTCATCATGTATGAAATGACGACCGGCATTCCGCCCTACAGTCGCGGTGACCACATGTCGGTGATGTACCAACACGTGCAGGGCAAGGCGAAACATTGTCAGGAAATCAATGACAAGCTTCCGGACAGTTTTGCCGAGATCATTGTCAAAGCCATGTCGGTCGATAAAACCAAGCGCCAAAAATCCATGGATGAACTCAACGAAGCGCTTGGGTCTGTTAACCTCTGAGCCCATCTATGGCACGCATTGACGCCTTTCTTAAGCTCGGACTCGCACAGGGATGTTCTGACGTCCACCTGGCCGTCGGCGTGCCCCCCATGTTGCGCATGAACGGCGATTTGATGCCGATCAAATTTCGCGAATTGTCCATCACCGAACTTGAGACCTACCTGCTGGAAATACTGACGGCGACGCAGAAGGAAAAACTGCAGCAGGGTCACGACCTTGATTTCTCCTACGTCGGTGACGAAGGTGCGCGTTTTCGGGTCAACGTATTCCGCAAGGCAACCGGCATAGGTGCAGTATTTCGACACATTCCCGGCGAGGTTCCAACGCTTGAGCAGTTAAATGTCCCGGACATTCTGAAGCAGTTCTGTGAGTACCATCAAGGAATGGTTCTTGTTACCGGATCGACGGGTACCGGTAAGTCGACAACGCTCGCGGCGATGGTCAATCACCTGAACGAGACGCGAAACCTGAACATTATCAGTCTCGAGGATCCAATTGAATTCGTACACCCCAGCAAACAATGCCAGGTTATTCAGCGCGAAATTGGCACTCATGTCGCAAGTTTTGCAGACGGTGTTCGCTCCGCAATGCGCGAGGATCCGGACGTAATCCTGGTTGGCGAGCTGCGCGATGCCGAAACGATTTCAATGGCCATGACAGCAGCAGAGACCGGTCACCTGGTTCTCGGTACCCTGCATACAACCGGTGCCGTGAAAACGATCGATAGAATTATTGACGCACTGCCTGGCGACCTGCGTGAGCAGACCAAGGGATTCCTTGCAATGAGTCTCAAAGCCGTCGTAACGCAGGTTCTTGTAAAAACCCCCGATGGCCGCGGTCGCAGGGCCATCCTCGAAATCCTGGTCAACAACCGAGCGATCGCAAAGCTGATTACGTCAGATCAGACACACCAGATTGCGTCGCAGCTACAGACAGGCAAAGACCTGGGAATGCAGGTGATGGACCAGGCGTTACTGGACGCGATCGTCGCCAAGGAAATCGACCCTGACGATGCAATTCGATATGCCGCGGAGAAGAAGAAATTCCACCGCTACGTAACCAACACAGACCTTGTTCCAACGATCGACCTCAGCGACAAGCCGGAGTTGTGACGCCATGAACAAGATTGATCGCTACTTGACGGCAGCACTCAAGCAAAACTCATCGGATTTGCACTTTGTGTCCGGCGATCCCGCGCGCTCAAGGATACATGGCATCCTGAAGATTCTTTCCCCGGAATTACTCAGTATCGAATCTGTGCAAGAAGCTATGTCGGAGATCATGGACGGCAAGTCGAAAAAGGCGTTCGAAGAAGACGACGCAGCAGATTTTGCTTACGAAATTCCTGACGTATCGCGCTTCCGTGTAAACACGTTTAGACACCTGAATGGCATTGGCGCCATATTCCGCGCGATTCCGTCGAAGGCCCTGTCGCTGGACGAACTCGACATGCCAAAAGCAATTCGCCAGTTATGCCGGAATACGCAAGGCATGATTCTGGTTACCGGCAAGACGGGATCCGGCAAGTCGACGACCCTGGCGGCGATGGTCGACGAACTGAACCAGACCATGAAGGGCCACATACTGACTATCGAGGATCCGATCGAATTCGTTCACAAAGCGAAGAGTTGCCTGATAAGCCAACGCGAGATCGGACTCCACACCCCAACATTTGCTGACGCGCTGCGTTCAGCATTGCGGGAAGACCCGGACGTCATACTGGTCGGAGAAATGCGCGACCTCGAAACGATCAGTATTGCCGTGACAGCTGCCGAAATGGGCATACTTGTCATGGGTACCTTGCACACCAACGGTGCTGCGCAGACTATCGATCGCATTATCAATTCGTTCCCTGCCGACAAGCAGAGCCACATTCGCACGATGATCTCTACATCGCTACGAGGCGTCGTGTCGCAGCAATTACTACCGACAATACACAGGCCCGGCAGGGCCGCGGCGCTCGAGATCATGATCAATACGCCTGCTGTCTCGAACCTGATCCGACAGGGCAAACTCGATCAGCTTGAAACCGCCATGCAAAGTGGTGGCGGCGTCGGCATGAAGACCATGGACAATGCACTGATGGAGCTGGTTGACAAGGGCTGGGTATCCGGCAGCGAGGCATATCTGCAGGCTAACAACAAGCATAAATTCGAGCAGGTTAAAGAGCAGGCCAAGCAGGCCAAAGACATCGAATAATTGCGACAACACATGGCATAATCGCGCCACAACCACGCGAAGCCTGCCAAAATGCCCCAGAAACGAAGAAAAATTCTCGTTACGAGTGCCCTGCCCTATGCCAATGGGTCTATCCACATGGGCCATCTCGTCGAGTATCTGCAAACAGACATTTGGGTGCGCTTTCAGAAACTTCGCGGACACGACTGCACCTATGTGTGTGCGTCCGATGTGCACGGCACTCCGATCATGCTCAAGGCACGTGAGCTCGGCGTCACACCCGAATCGCTGACCGAGAAACTTTCCGCGGAGTTCGTCAAGGACTTCCACGATTTCGGCGTCGATTTCGATAACTACCACACCACACATTCGGCGGAGAATGAAGAACTGGTGGGCAGTATTTACGCGACGCTGCATGACAGTGGTGACATTTATACGCGCACGATCGAGCAGGCTTACGACGAGCAAGAAGGCATGTTCCTGCCAGATCGTTTCGTTCGCGGCAAGTGCCCGCGGTGCAATAGCGAGGATCAATACGGCGATGCCTGTGAAGTGTGTGGCGCCACATACTCGCCGGCGGATCTGATCGATGCCGTCTCGGTCTTGTCCGGCACGACGCCGGTAAAGCGCGAATCGGTGCACTACTTCTTCAAGCTCAGCGAGTATGAAACGCGACTACGCACCTGGATCAGCGACGCGAAGCTCAACAAGAATGTGCTGGCGAAACTCGAGGAGTGGTTCGAAGCCGGGCTCAGGGACTGGGATATTTCGCGTGACGAACCGTATTTCGGCTTCAAGATTCCCGGTACCGACGACAAATATTTCTACGTCTGGCTCGACGCACCCATCGGCTACATGGCGAGCTTCAAGAACCTTTGTGATCGCGACGACAGGTTCGATTTTGACGAATACTGGAACGTTGACAGCGATGCAGAGGTCTATCACTTCATCGGCAAAGACATCATGTATTTCCACACGCTGTTCTGGCCGGCGGTATTGCAGGGCGCCGGGTATCGCCAGCCAACCAGCGTATTCACGCACGGCTTTCTCACCGTGAATGGCAAGAAGATGTCGAAGTCGCGCGGCACATTCATCAATGCCCGCACCTATCTGGACAACCTGGATCCCAGCTACCTGCGCTACTACTACGCGGCCAAGCTTGGACCGACTATCGATGACATTGATCTCAATCTGGAAGACTTCACGGCGCGCGTGAATTCCGACCTGGTTGGCAAGCTGATCAATATCGCCAGTCGCTGTGCCGGATTCATTAGCAAGCGATTCGACGGTCAACTGGCTGACTCGCTCCCGGATACGAAATTGTTCAGCGAATTTAGCGACGCAGGGGAGACCATTGCTGCACAGTATGAGCGCCGCGAATATTCCAAAGCGATGCGCTCAATCATGGCTCTGGCAGACAAAGCCAATCGCTACATAGACGCCAACAAGCCATGGTTGATGATCAAGGATGCAGACAAGGCTGCGGACGTACAATACGTCTGCACGCAGGGGCTGAACATGTTTCGCAGCCTGATGATCTACCTGTCGCCCGTCGTTCCGCGCATCGCCCAGGATGCGCGCGAGTATCTCAACGAGGAATCATGGCAGTGGCAGGACAGCGCCGCACCGCTTCTCGGCGTGCAGTTGCCAGAGTTCAAACCACTATTGACGCGAGTTGATGCCGACAATGTGCAGCGCATGGTCGATCAGTCTCGTAACAGCATGCCTGTGCAGGACTGAAATGGCAGAACTCGTCGTCATTCTGATCGGCACGGTACTGGTCAACAACTTTTTACTGGTGCGCTTCCTCGGCCTGTGCCCGTTCCTTGGCGTGTCCAAGAATCTCGAAGCTGCAACGGGTATGTCACTGGCGACAGCATTTGTTCTTACTTTGTCGTCGGCCACTGCCTACCTGCTGCATACGTTCGTGCTGGTGCCCTTGGAACTGGAATATCTGCGCACTCTCAGCTTCATTCTTGTCATCGCTGCCAGCGTGCAGTTCACCGAAATCCTGGTGCGCCGCCTGAGTCCGTTACTGGACCAGGTGCTGGGCATCTATATTCCGCTGATCGCCACAAATTGTGCGGTCCTGGGTGTCGCGCTGCTCAATGTGCAGGAATCGAAGGGCTTCGTGCAATCCGTTTTCTTTGGCTTTGGCGCATCGATGGGATTTGCGCTGGTGTTGGTCATGTTCGCCGCAATGCGAGAACGCATTGAAGCGGCGGATATCCCGGCACCCTTTCGTGGCACGGCCATCGCATTAATGACGGCCGGCATCATGTCACTCGCGTTTATGGGGTTTTCCGGCATGGCCCGGCCGTGATAACACACTATGCTGACCGCTATCCTTACAATTGCCACGATCGCACTAATAGCTGGGCTGGCGCTCAGTCTCGCCGCACGCAAACTGCCCTACGACGAGAATGCATTGGTGGAACAAGTCAATGACCTGCTACCGCAAACTCAATGCGCTCAGTGCGGTTACCCCGGATGTCGCCCGTATGCGGCAGCCATTGTCGAGGGCACTGCGGCGATCAATCTCTGCCCTCCGGGGGGCGAAGAAACGGTGCGGCGACTTGCCGATCTTCTCGGCAAGGACATCAAACCACTGGTCGGTGCGACGCAGCCAGCTGTCGCGGTTATCGATGAGGCCTTGTGCATTGGCTGCACGCATTGTCGTAACGCTTGCCCGGTCGACGCAATCATCGGAGCACACCAGTTCATGCATACCGTGATAGCGAGCGAGTGTACTGGCTGTGAACTCTGCGTCGCGCCCTGCCCGGTGGATTGCATCAGCATGAGATCCCTGACGTGACCGCTCCGACGTTTGACCTGGGCAAACTGCACGGTGGATTGCGGCTGACCGCCAACAAGTCCTCCTCAACGGCAACGCCCATTCTGGACATGCCCATTCCGGAACAACTCGTATTGCCCATTACGCAACATGTTGGCGACCCCGCACATCCTGTCGTCGGCATCGGTGAACGAGTGCTGAAGGGACAATTGCTCGCGGAATCGGACAGTGCTCTCGGCGCACCCGTGCATGCGTCGTCGTCCGGAAAGGTCATCGCCATCGAACCCTGGCCCGTGTCACGGCGCAATGGCGACACGGCACCTTGCATCATTATTGAGTCCGACGGGGCAGACAAGCCGATCGAGCGTGCCGAGTCAGCGCCGGATTTCACCACACTGGAACCGGATGTCTTGCTGACGCAGATTCTGCACGGTGGCATCGTCGGCCTTGGCGGCGCGGTATTCCCGACCGCACAGAAACTCATGCAAGCGCGAACCTGCGAATTGTCCTACCTGATTCTCAATGGCGTCGAGTGCGAGCCCTACATCAGTTGCGACGACATGCTGATGCGTGAGCGCGCCGCAGAAATTATCAGTGGTGCAGAAATTCTCATGCACGCGTTGCAACTCGATGTCTGCTATATCGTGGTCGAGAGTGACAAACCCGAAGCGTTGCATACGCTTGGAGACGTGCTCGCGGAACTGCACGACAAGCGCATCATATTGAAACAGGTGCCGTCAATTTATCCGTCGGGCGGCGAAGATCAGCTCGTGCAACTCGTCACCAATCGTGAAGTACCTAGCGGTGGTTTACCGACGGATGCCGGCTGCCTGGTACAAAACGTTGGCACGGCCGCCGCTATCCACGACTGGGTCATCGACCATGAGCCACTGATTTCGCGCATCATCACAATCACAGGCGATGGCGTTGCCAGCCCCATGAACGTCCGCGCACGCATCGGTACGACCGTAGCCGATGCCATCAACTTCACGGGCGGCTACACGGAGCGCGCCGAGCAATTAATTATCGGCGGACTGATGACAGGCAGATCAGTCACAACTGACCGCGTGCCGTTGGTCAAAGCCAGTAATTGTGTATTGGTTTTGTCCGAGACCCCGTCGCCTGGCGCCGAAATGCCCTGCATACGATGTGGCAACTGTGCCGATGTCTGTCCCGTGCAATTGCTGCCGCAGCAGCTGTTCTGGTATGCCTGCGCGGATGACGAGCGGAAACTGCGTGAGTTTGGGCTGACCGACTGCATCGAGTGCGGTTGTTGCGACCTCGTCTGCCCCAGCCATATCCCATTGACGTTCGATTTTCGCATGGCCAAAGGGCGCATTCGGGAACTTGCCGATGAGAAAGCTCGTGCAGCACGTGCGCGCAAGCGCTTTGAAGCGCGCAACGAGCGCCTTGATCTCGAGCAATCAAAGCGCGACTCCGAACTTGCTCTGCAGAAAAAATCGGTAAAACAGGCAGGACCTGCCGCAATCGCCGAGATTCTCAAGCGCAAAAGACAGCAAGACGAGGAAGACTGACAGTGGATTTCCCACACCGCGAAGCACCCTACGTCGGGCCCAAGGCTGATGTCGCTGCGCTGATGTTGCAGGTTCTCGCGGCTCTTGTACCTGCCGCGCTCGCGCATATCTGGTTTTTCGGACCGGGCTTCCTGTTCAACCTGCTGGTTGCGGCGATATTTGCTGCTGCAGGCGAAATAGTCATGCTGAGATTGCGCAGTCGGCAAGCGGAGACCGGGTTGTCTGACTTCAGTGCGCTGGTAACCGCAGCCCTTCTGGCATTCGCATTACCGTCGTTGACGCCGTGGTGGGTCACGGCAAGCGGCGCATTGTTTGCCATTGTAATCGCGAAGCACCTGTACGGTGGACTCGGCTTCAATATCTTCAATCCAGCCATGGCGGGCTACGTCATGATCCTGGTGGCATTCCCGGTGCACCTCAATCTCTGGGTGGCGCCGCGCATGGGAGATATCGATTATCAAACTTTGACGATGCTGCAAACACTCCAATTCACGCTCACCGGACTATTGCCCGATTCGATATCGTTCGACGCCATCAGCCGTGCAACGCCACTCGATGCGATGAAAGCAGGCCTCAACAACATGCAGACTGTCACCGAAATCAAGGCGCTTCCGATCATGGGCAGCATCGGTGGTCGCGGCTGGGAATGGGTCGGTATTTTCCTCGCGGTTGGCGGCATATGGTTATTGATCAAGAGAATCATTCGCTGGCAAATTCCGGCTGGCGTCGGAATCGGCTTGCTACTACCGGCAACAATCATCTACATACTCGATCCTGGCGCGAATCCCGGGCCAGGCTTCCATCTGTTCGGCGGCGGAGCGATTCTCTGTGCATTTTTTATTGCGACTGACCCGGTGTCCGCGGCCAGCAGTCCCAAAGGCCGATTTGTCTTTGGGCTTGGGGTTGGCTTGCTGATCTACGCCATTCGACGCTGGGGCAGTTACTCGGACGGCGTCGCTTTCGCCATTCTCATCATGAATATGTCAGTTCCTGCAATCGATTACCTGACGCGCCCGCATATCGTTGGCCATGACGACAAGGCCGAACGACATTGAATAATCACCCAATTCTCAAGAGTGGATTCACTCTGGCAATCATCGCGGCAGTTTGTACCGGCCTGGTGGCCATTACCTGGCAGCTAACGAACGCACACATCTCGGCAAACCAACAGGCCTGGCTGGAGCGCAGTTTGCAGCCAGCTCTTTCTGGCCTGGTTTTCGACAACAACGTTACCGAGTCCATGATTACGCTACAGCCGCCCCACGGTCTTCCAGGATCGGAGGCAGCCACAATA
>Ga0209987_10000221_pt1 | contig 28307 bp, 23 predicted proteins | sample N074metaG_FD_182134 | JGI IMG/M metagenome (GOLD analysis project Ga0209987, IMG submission 182134) | Deep subsurface microbial communities from Kermadec Trench to uncover new lineages of life (NeLLi) - N074 metaG (SPAdes) (version 2) | ecosystem: Environmental > Aquatic > Marine > Ocean trench...
CGCCGCGTGCACAATTGATCAAGCGTGCGCTTGATTTCATGATTGCCAGTCTTTCCCTGCTGATAAGATATCTGGTTTGTTCGATGAGAGGACAGTGCAGGGTGACAAAATCAGCACATTCCAGCAGTTGATCGATATCCATCGGTGTCACACAGGCTTCGGCAAATATTTCATCGGTGACAAAGGGATCGTAGGCAACCACGTTCATATTCAAACCAAGTCCACGGCTGGCGACGATACGACCAATGGTGCCAAAACCGACGATACCGAGTGTTTTGCCAGATAGTTCTGCACCCACGAAACTGGAACGTTCCCATTTCCCATTGCGAATGGATTGATCTGCAAAGGGCAGGTATCGAGAAAGGGACATCATGTGGGCAATGGCCAATTCTGCTGTGGTTGTTGCATTGGCATCGGGTGTATTTAATACAACGATACCGCGTTCGGTGGCAGCAGGGATATCAATATTATCAACCCCAATTCCTGCGCGACCAATTACCTTCAGGTTTTTGCCTGCTTCAAGTATTTTGCCACGAATACTGGTCGCACTTCTAACGATCACTGCATCTGCATCACGAATATGCTCACAAACTTCGGTTTCGGCTAGCCCAGTGGTGAAATCAACTTCAAGTCCTGGCTGGTTCTTCAGGAATTCGACTCCTTCATCGGCAATTTTGTCTGCAACAAATATCTTCATTTACACGATCCTATAAATAGCAAAATTATTGCATTGCAAAATAGCATATTGCAGTGCACAATAACACACTTTTTTGACTTGACGGAGGGTTGCATACCTAGAACTTTTATTGCTCTTAGAAGCGTACTTTATGTACCGGGTTCTAATGAAAAGGCCATTAAGAAAACCAGAAACTTGCCTTCCGATGCCATTATTTTTGATCTGGAAGACGCTGTTGCGCCATCAGCAAAGGAACACGCAAGAGAACTGGTTTGCAATACAGTTTCAGAAGGTGGATTTGGGGGACGTCAGGTCGCGATTCGAGTAAATACACTGGGCTCATCCTGGGGATATGACGATCTAGTGGCGGTTGCAAAAACGGGTGCGACCGCAGTGTTGTTACCGAAGGTGGAAAGTGGTGATATGGTGCGACAAGCAATTTCTATCCTTGAAGGCGCAGGCGCACCAGATGATTTAGCCATCTGGTGCATGATGGAAACACCCAGAGGCATGCTGCATGCGGAAGAAATAGCAGGTTCAAGTCATCGGATCAGGGCGATCGTGATGGGGACATCTGATCTGGCCAAGGATCTGGGCGCGGCTCACACCAAAGAAAGACTACCATTTTTGACAAGCTTCGGTTTATGTCTGTTGGCAGCCAGAGCGGCAGATGTTGCGATTGTTGATGGCGTACATCTGGATTTACAGGATGAAGCAGGATTTACCAGTGCCTGTGAACAGGGATTTGAACTGGGCTTTGATGGCAAGAGCCTGATCCATCCGAAAACGATTGCTACAGCAAACAAGGCCTTTGCACCAACACAATCAGACATCGATATGTCAGAAAATATTATTGAGGCCCACAAAGAAGCACTAGAACGTGGAGAGGGTGTGGTCGTGGTTGATGGTAAATTGATTGAAAATCTGCACGTAGAAGGTGCCAGACGAATGTTATTATTGGCGAATTCAATTAAAGAACTTGAGAAGGATGCGGTTAATTAAGAATTCAGGTAACAGGTACTTTAAAAGTCGCATGAATATCAATTATTTTGGTCTAAGGTAATAACTGAAAAAGAATTTGCCGAAATATCATTGATGCTATGCCTAACTTTTGGCATTGGTTATATGTTATTTTATAGTCTACAAACTTGCTGAAGAATCCAAAGCTGGTCGTTTTGGCATGATGGTTTTATTTGTTGGTTTGGGACTGGGCATTTTTGGATTTGCTGCTAAATACCTCGTTAAACTATGCCTTGCCAGTCAATTAGGTTAATCAAATGCTACTTTGAAATAATGACTAGGGCATTTCAGAATCAGTATAATCCTCTTCTTCTTCTTCTTCCCAACTGTATTTTTTCTCTGGCGGTTTGGGATCTCTGTTATGAAAAATTATTGCACAAATAATACCGGCTAAAGCACCAAACAAATGTGTCTCAAAAGATATATCTTCCCGTGTTGGAAGCACACCCCAAACCATGCTGCCATAAAGAAAAAATACTATCATAGAGACAGCCATCGCGGGTTTGTCTCGCCGTAAGACACCAATCAAAAAAAGAAAAAACATCATGCCATGCGTTAAACCACTGGCACCATAATGATAAGATTCTCGTGCAAACAACCAAACACCAATTCCAGATCCAAAATAAATAATCAGGAAAACATATTTTGCTGATTTGGGGTATTCATAAAATAAAGCGATCGCCAAAACAAACAATGCCATGGTGTTTGAGAAAAGGTGTTCAAAAGAACCATGAATCATTGGTGCAAATGCTATTCCCAGCAAATTTTCTATTTCTCTGGGATAAATACCGTACACATTCAAATTCCAGGCAAAGACCACCTCTACGCCCTTGATTATCCATAACAGGATAATGGCAGCTATTACTTTAGAGGCTATAGATTTTAAATTTACGGGCTTTTCGGGAATCATTGCATACCTGTATCGAAGATAGGTTTTGCCTTTTAACGGCAAGTTACTTCTTGTTGCTCACCCCACAAGAAGTAACCAAGGTCACTCCTGTGCATCCATGCACCCGCGACATTCGTGCGTCCTGCACATCAAAGAGGGTGCCCGAATACCTTGACCTGCGGTTTCCCGTTCTGTTCCCCATCGCTAACGCGTCGTTCAAATTCGCATCCTTGCTCAATTGAACTAAAAATCACATCCCTGTGATTTTTACGCTACCAATGGCGATCAGCCCGGCAAGGTATAACGGGATTTATCCCTTCGTTAACAGTAAACGATTTGTTATCCTGCAATACCTAGTAAATATTTCCATAACAAGACACTCTCATTGCCTGTTACTAATTCTGTTTGAAGAAAAATAGCTAAGCCGCAAGTAAGTATTATGTATAAATATGTAGAAATCCAAAATAATGGTTTATTTATTATTAGATTTGATTCTAGATTAGATTTGATTCTAGGATGAATTCTTCTTCTTCCATAATTTTTAAGGTATGGTAATTCAAAGAGATCAAAATAAGGAATAGAAAAAACGGCACATAATTTAGCCATGCCATTAAAAATGCAGAAGGCACAGATAGTATTATGAAAACAGGAAGTTTTAACCATTTATTGCGAGTAAGTCCGTTTACTGCGGGCATAACAAAAAAATTTAATACTACAAGTAGAATTGTAGTATGCAAAAGCCATTTCAGTATTTCCATTTTTTAATTATTTCTCAATCATTTAAGTAAGACAGCTTATTTTTCTTATGTTAGTGAGTTGTATTCATCACTATTCCTTTAGGTCTGGGAAGTATTTAGCGCCTCAGGATAGATCGATCATTATAAATATACCACTTTGGTGGTATGGTGGTTTTAAATTCCCCTTTTATCAAGCTGAGGAAGGAAGTAGTGATAGGGGTAGCTGTACAGGACGTGCAGATAAGCGGCTCCATGACAGGAAGTTATGTAGGTGCGATCCCGTGAGCAATGCTGACTGACGAGGGAAGCCCCCAATGTTTTATTTTGGGGCCTTGATATCAGGGGTGTCTTTTTTTCTTGGCTACTTCATTTTTTGGACAAGCAAAAAAGAAGTACCTCGCCGCTAAAGGCGAAACCAATACTAAAAAAAGTAATAGCTCTTATTTTATACTGGATTCCCGTTTTCACGAGTATGACGGTTGTTTACTGGATACCAGTTCAAGGCCAGTATGACGAATGTCGCCAAAGGCAAAACCCTTAAATAAAAAGAAACCATTCACAAAAAGAAATCTATTCCAAAAACAAAAAATGAACTCAAAGTGTCTTCTCCATCGCAACCCGAATAACCTCAATACCTGCTCCGTCTTTATAAGCATTCTCACTAATATATCGTCGATAGGCCCGGGCACCAGGCTGACCTGAAAACAGACCAAGGATATGTCGGGTCATATGTCCAAGGTAAATATCTGCATCAAGGTTCTGCTGAATATATTCCATAAACCTTTCCAGGATGTCATTGCGCGTGAGTAGCGGTTTTTCAGTGGCAAACAATGCCTGATCTATCTTGGTTAGTAGATAAGGATTTTGATAGGCTGCACGGCCGATCATGACACCATCGACATATGTGTACTGTTCCATAATGGCGTCTTGTGTTGTGAAGCCGCCATTAATAATAAAATTAAGTTCAGGGAAATCCTTTTTCAGTTGATAAACTGTTTCGTACTGCAATGGTGGTACTTCACGATTCTCTTTTGGACTGAGGCCATTCAACCAGGCCTTACGCGCATGGACGATAAAAGTATTGCAGCCTGCCTGTTTAACACAATCTATAAACGCAGATAGTTCTTCATAACTATCCTTGTCGTCAATACCGATTCGAGTTTTGACAGTCACAGGAATATCTACACACTGTGACATCCTGGCGACACCTTCAGCAACCAGTTCTGGCTCTGCCATCAAGCAGGCACCGAATCGCCCTGATTGCACTCGATCACTGGGACAGCCAACATTGAGATTCACTTCATCATAACCAGCCTCTTCGGCAATTAAGGCACAGGAGGCGAGGTCTTCCGGGTCGCTTCCGCCCAATTGAATAGCCAATGGATATTCATCAATGTGGTGTTCAAGAAAACGTTGTCTGTCGCCGTGAATAAGTGCACCTGTAGTAATCATCTCTGTATAAAGCAATGCATGTGGTGAGACGATGCGCATGAAATAACGAAAGTGCCGATCGGTGTGGTCCATCATCGGTGCAATGGATAATTTCCTACTCAATTGTAAAGTCATGAGCCCAATATCTGCTTAGTCAAACTTGTTCTTAAATAGAAGCCGCGGGGCAGGGTGAGTATTTCTTCTCCCTCACTATCGATACCTTTAGTGAGTGCTCTGGTGTTTGCTGCTTTAGGTCGTACCTGAAGATATTGACCCTGGTGTGCAGTGATCTGTTCCAGTTCTCCCATGACGATCATATCCATGAGTTCGTGCCAGTCACGTTTAAGTGAAGATTCCTGCTTTTCATCTGGACTCCAGAGGACAGGTGAGCCAATACGTCTTGCGGCCAGGGGTATTTCAGGATCGGCTTCTATTGGTATCCACAGAACGCGAGAAAGTTTATGTTTGACTAAAGATTCTTCCCAATGTGATTCGATTTTGGAGAGATTGATGGCACAGACAAAGGTGGATTCTTTCGGTGATCCACTACGGTTTAGTGGTAAGGTTTTTAATTCAACACCGATATGTTGAAAATCTGGTTCAGGTCGTGAGCCGGCGGTTGCGCCCAGACTGAGTTCAAGTAACTGTCCTACCCAGCCTTTGTGATGTAGTTGATTGTCGGGTGTTGTTAGCCCTTGTTGATTAGCAATTTGTTGCAGCGTCTTCCCGGCAATTTCAGAGGCACTTTCCAATAGTTCTTTTTCTGAAAGCGGAGATGTCACCATATTTATCAGGCAAGTGTTTCGATAATGAAGTTCGTTAAGTCTTCAAGTTTAATTGGGTCTGTTATAGGTTGATCTGCTTTATCGGTAATGAAAAAAATATCTTCAGCACGTGAACCGTAGGTGGCAATCTTGGCACCATGCAAACGAACATCACACCTGGCCAGAGCAATACCGACTTGAGATAGAAACCCAGGTCTATCCGATGCAATCACTTCCATGATCGTTCTATTATTCTCTTCATCCTGCGTGAATTGGACGGTTGTTGGAATGGGGAAGATTCTCTGTTTCCTTGATTTTGGGCGGGATGTCTTTTTAAAGCCTTGCTCCAGCATTGATAGTGCCTCATCAAGTTTGCTTACAATGTCTTCCCTATGTTTCTTTTCTTTAATTGCCTCGCCTGATTTATCTAGAACGATATAGGTGTCCAATGTGTATCCGTGTGTTGAGGTTATAACTCTGGCATCAACAATAGTCAGACCGAGTTGATCCAACACACGTGTTGTTGTCGCAAAAATATTGTCCTGATTTTTCATATAAACAAATATTTCTGTACCTCCTCGAATGGCCTGTTGACGAACCTTGATTAAGGGATATTGCAGTTTGGTATTATTTGCGATCGATTTGGTATGCCATGCTATTTCATCCGGTGAATAGCGAATAAAATAATCTTCACCCAATGATGCCCAGAGCTGGCCAACATCAAATTTAGATTTTGTCCGTTTACTCACCAGTGCCAGTGCAGAGTGTTTGGTTTTTTTGATGCGGTCTTCTTTATTGAACGGGTTTTCCAGACCACGTCTGAGTGCACGTGTCGTCTCATTGTATAGCTGACTAAATAGCGAGTCTTTCCAGACATTCCAGAGCTCGGGGTTGGTGCCAATAACATCAGCAACGGTCAACAGGTACAAATAATTCAGGTGTTCCCGATCGCCCATTTTTACAGCAAATTTATTGATAACTTCTGGGTCGTTAATATCTTCACGCTGTGCTGTTTTTGACAGGATCAGATGATTTTCAACCAGCCAGCCAACAAGATCCGCATCATATGTACTTAGACCATGTCGTTTACAAAAATCGACGGCATCTTTTACGCCCAACTTAGAATGGTCTCCTTGTCGACCTTTAGCGATATCGTGGAATAAACCAGAAAGATAGAGCAGTTCCTGTTTTGGTATTTTTTTTAAGATCTTCTGGCAGAGTGGGTAGGTGTCAGCATATTCTGGTAGCCCAAAATGTCGCATATTCTGAACCACAAAAAGAATATGTTCATCGACACTATAAACATGGAAGAGATCGAATTGCATTTGTCCTTCAATTTGACCAAAGGCGGGTAGATATTTACTAAGTATGCCGTAACGGTGCATGCGGCGAAGTTCATGGCCGACATATCTTGGCTGTCGAATAATTTCCATGAACAGGCTTTTATTACGAATATCATTTCTGAATTCATTATCAATCAGGTAGGAATATTCCCGAATCAAGCGAATGGTACTGGCTCGAATACCTTTGATTGATAAAATTTGTTGCTTGAGCAGGAATATCTCGAATAAAGCAAAGGGGTGCCATTTAAATACCTGGTCATGACAGACTTCGATAAAATCATTACGGATCTGGAAACGCTTGTTGATAGGCTTGATCTTTTCTCTACGCGTCGCATAGATGATCGCTTCCTGAAAGTGCTGTAATAACATTTCGTTCAAACGGCTTAATTCACGCACCATTTGATAATACAATTTCATGAATTGCTCAACACCACTGTTATCTTCAGCGTGAAAGCCGAAAACTTGCGCTATGTGACGTTGACGGTCAAACAAAAGTCTGTCGTCATGTCGACCCGTTAAATTGTGCAGGGCATAGCGAATGCGCCAGAGAAATGTTTGACCTGCTTTGAGTCTCAAATATTCTTCATCAGTCAGAAAATCATGTTTAACCAGATCATGCAGGCCCTCGACACCAAAATGTCGTTTGGCGACCCAGCCAATCATCTGGATATCCCTTAATCCCCCAGGGCTTTCCTTGATGTTCGGTTCCAGGCTATGTTCAGTATTGGCATATTTTTTGTGGCGTTCGACTTGTTCTTGCAACTTGGCCTTGAAAAATTTCCTGGTTGGCCAGATCTTTTTTGGCCCAGTCAACCTACGCATGGAGTCGAATAATTCTGAGTCACCTGCCAGTAGACGCGCTTCCATCATATTTGTGGTCACGGTGATGTCAGCCCTGCCTTCAGAAATACAATCTTTTACAGTACGGACACTTTGACCCACTTCAAGGCCGATATCCCATAAAAAGGTCAGGAACTGCTGGATTTGCTGATTCGTTTCTTTGTGTCTTCTGGATTTCTCAAGAATCATCAGATCAATATCAGAGGCGGGATGAAGCTCACCTCGACCATAACCACCTACAGCCAAGAGGGCCAGATCTTCGCGGCTGATCATAGATTGCCAGGCATGAATCAGAAGCTGATCAATTAGCCATGCACGTTTTTGTACAAGATCTACAACATCAATTCCGGAGGCAAAGGCGTCGTTTAGAACCTGTGTGCCCTTATTCAGGGCATCTTTATACGGCTTTAAGGGAGATTTTGAATGTTCTAATGATTTAGCAAAAGCTTCTCTATCGAATAAAAATTTCTCATCAATATTTGATTCATGGGCTTCTGTGGCTGTGGCGATTATCGACATATTTCTAGAATATTTCATCATCTCGTTTAGTCAAGACTTCATGTCCATCAGCAGTCACAAGAATGGTATGTTCCCATTGTGCAGATAGGCTCCGGTCTTTGGTGACAACAGTCCATTCATCAGGAAGTAATTTGACATGACGTTTGCCCATATTAATCATCGGCTCAATAGTAAATATCATGCCTTCTTCGATAATCAATCCGGTGTCTTTGAGACCATAGTGTAGTACTTGAGGATCTTCATGGAATTCTCTACCTATACCATGGCCACAATATTCACGAACGACCGAATAATTATTGCTTTCTGCGTGTTGTTGTATCGCGTGGCCAATATCTCCAAGATGTATCCCTGGTTTCACCATTTCGACACCCAGTTTCATGCATTCGTAGGTGATTCTCACCAGCCTTTTAGCCCTTATTGAAGGCTCTCCAACAAAGAACATCTTGCTGGTATCCCCATGATAATCATCCTTAATGACAGTGATATCGATATTTATGATGTCACCACTTTTCAGTTTCTTGTTTCCAGGGATACCATGACAAATAACATGATTAACCGAGGTACAAATAGATTTTGGGAATCCTCGATAATTCAGGGGGGCCGGGATGGCTTTTTGTGCATTAACGATATAATCGTGGCAGATCTGGTCCAGTTCATCGGTGCTAATTCCCTCCTGGACGTGAGGTTCAATCATCTGTAGCACATCGGCTGCCAGACGGCCTGCAAGGCGCATTTTCTCGATTTCTTCAGTTGTTTTGATGGTGATGGGCATGTATTTTTCTGGACCTGGTCTATAAACGAGCTAAGCGATTGTTCTCAATAGTCTTCTGTGTTATAAAGCGCCCGCAGTTTCGCAAATTAATGTCACACGCACAACTACAACTGTGTATTGGGTGCCGAAAGGTTGGTACATGGTGTGTGCGGAGGCGCAACCCTAACTGGAGAGAATTAAATGTCAAATGTCACCATGCGTGAAATGCTGGAGGCCGGTGTCCACTTTGGTCACCAGGCTCGTTACTGGGATCCAAAAATGGCGCCGTACCTATTCGGACAACGCAACAAGATCCATATTATCAACCTTGAACAATCCTTGCCGATGTACTGTGAAGCCGTTAATTTTTTAAGTAAACTGGCCGCCAGAAAAGGCAAGATCTTGTTCGTTGGAACCAAGCGTACCGCCCAAAATATAATTCAGGAGGAGGCCCTTCGTTGCGGGATGCCTTTTGTAAATCGTCGCTGGTTAGGTGGTTTATTGACCAACTATCAAACGGTCAAGCAGTCTATTAACAGAATGAAAAGCCTGGAAGACAAGGAAGAAGACGGCACATATGAAAAAATGACTAAAAAAGACCAACTTCGACACAAGCGGGAGCTGGCAAAACTGTCACGTGGCCTGTCAGGGATCAAGGATATGGGTGGCTTGCCAGATGCGTTATTCGTTGTCGATGTAGGTTATGAAAATATTGCAGTAAGTGAAGCGAAGAAACTGGGCATTCCTGTTGTAGGTGTGGTTGATAGTAACAATAGTCCGGATAATATTGATTACGTTATTCCTGGTAATGATGATGCAATGCGTTCAATTCGTCTGTATGCCAAGGGCATTGCTGATGCGATTCTTGATAGTCGTGCTGCAACAGCTCATATTGGCGCCGGCAAAGAGGATGATTTTGTTGAGCTGGATGAGTCAGGTGAACCAATCATTCATGAAGCTGTTGATAAACCAGTGACCAGGAAGAAAGTCACCAAGAAAACGACGATTAAAAAGAAAGCGATAATCAAGAAGAAAGCGTCAAAAGCAGCTTCAAGCGATGCAGCCCCTGCAGATGAAAAAGCTGCAGAAGCTGCGGTACCTGTTGAAACGACAGTGACCAGGAAGAAAACGGCAAAAACAGCTTCAAGCGATGAAGTCTCTGCGGATGAAAAAGCTGCAGAAGCTGCGATACCTGTTGAAGCGACAATCAAGAAGAAAGCGTCAAAAGCAGCTTCAAGCGATGAAGCCCCTGCAGATGAAAAAGCTGCAGAAGCTGCGATACCTGTTGAAGCGACAGTGACCAGGAAGAAGGTTGCTAAAAAGAAGACCAAGAAGAAGGTTGTTAAAAAAGCTGATGAAGATAAAGCAAGTAAAGAAGGCGAGGAAGATTAAATGGCAATAACGGCTACAACAGTAAAAGAGCTTCGCGAGCGTACAGGCGCTGGCATGATGGACTGCAAGAAGGCGCTACAGGAAGTTGATGGTGATGTCGATCAAGCCATTGAGAATATGCGTAAGTCTGGTATGGCCAAGGCCGCCAGGAAGGCAGGCCGCATAGTTGCGGAAGGTTTGCTTGTGATTAAACAAAATGAAGAAACGGGCCAGCTGGTAATTGTGGAAATCAATTCCGAAACAGACTTTGTTATCAAAGATGACAGTTTTAAGGTTTTTTGTGATCAGGTTGCAAGCTGTGCTTTGGCTAATCAGCCTGCAGATATCGATAGCTTGATGGGATGCAATATTGGTGAGCAAACGGTTGAAGAAACACGTCAGCAACTGGTAGCCAAAATTGGCGAGAATATCAGCGTTAGACGTTTTTCACTGATTGATGCAGCCCAGGGAATACTTGGTTCTTATCTGCACGGTGTACGTATCGGTGCGATAGTCGAGCTTGAAGGTGGTGATGAAGCCCTGGCAAAGGATATCGCCATGCATATCGCTGCAAGCAACCCAACATGTATTGCCGAAGAAGATGTTCCACAAGATGTACTTGCTAAGGAGAAGGAAATACTTGTTGCGCAGGCAGAAGAAAGTGGCAAGCCACCGGAAATTATAGAAAAGATGATTGGCGGGCGTATTAACAAGTTTTTAAAAGAGATAACCCTGCTGGGTCAGCCTTTTGTCAAAGATCCGGATCAGACGGTTGCCAAGTTACTTGAGTCTGGCGGGGCAACGGTCAAAAATTTTGTTCGTTATGAAGTGGGTGAAGGCATTGAGAAGCGAAGTGATAATTTCGCTGAAGAGGTCATGGCCCAGGCGAAAGGAGAGTAAGAACTTGTCACCCCCGTCTAAAAAAATAAAATATCGACGGGTTTTGATAAAACTCAGTGGCGAGGCCCTAATGGGGGACGATGCCTATGGTATCAGCCCTGAGGTTATCCGCAGGATTGCCAGTGAAATAAATGATTTAATCGAGGCTGGTGTTGAAGTCGCCATAGTGCTTGGTGGTGGCAATATATTCCGGGGTGCAGGATTAGCCGCTGCGGGGATTGACCGAGTGACCGGTGATCAAATGGGCATGTTAGCGACTGTGATCAACTCACTGGCAATGCAGGATGCACTGGAGCGACTGGGTGTCATTGCCAGGGTCATGTCTGCAATTTCAATCAATGAAATATGTGAGGACTATATTCGTAGAAAAGCGGTACGGCACCTTGAAAAAGGACGAGTCGTTGTCTTTGCTGCAGGTACAGGCAATCCTTTTTTTACCACTGATTCTGCAGCAAGTCTTCGCGCTATCGAGATAAATGCCGAACTGCTTATAAAAGCAACCAAAGTCGATGGTATCTATTCGGCTGATCCAGTTAAAGATAAAACAGCCAGGCGCTATGATGTACTAGATTATGATGCAGTTCTGGATCAGAAATTAGGTGTTATGGATGCCACAGCGATTGTTTTATGTCGTGAAAATAATATGCCACTACGTGTGCTGGACATGACTCAGGCGGGCTCGATGATGCGGGCTGTTCAGGGATTAAACGAAGGGACATTAGTGACCAGTAAATAAGCTATTCGAATAAAAATAGAGAGAAAATTCCAATGATTGACGATATATATAAGGACGCCGACCAGCGCATGCTCAAGAGTTTGGAAATACTTAAACAGGAATTAAGTAAAATACGTACAGGCCGTGCACATCCCAGTCTATTGGATCATGTCATGGTCAGTTTTTATGGTACAAACGTTCCGTTAAACCAGGCAGCAAATATCGGCGTGCAGGATGCGCGCACCTTAAGTGTGACAGCCTTCGACAAAAATACGATTCCGGATATTGAAAAAGCAATTATGAATGCGGATTTAGGATTAAATCCTGTCGCTGCAGGCGAAGTAATTCGTGTGCCACTACCAGTACTCACTGAAGACAGACGTAAAGAATTGATTCGAGTGGTACGAGCTGAAGCCGAAAAAGGCAAGGTTGCGATACGTAATATTCGGCGTGATGCAAATCATACCTGCAAGGATCTTCTTAAGGAAAAAGAAATTTCAGAAGATGAAGATCGAGGTGCCGAAGACAGGATCCAGAAGCTGACAGATCGTAACATCCAGGAAGTAGACAAGCTTCTGTCAGAAAAAGAAAAGGAAATGATGGAAATTTAGTCGTAATCATTATTTATTTGCATTTAAATGGCTAAAAAACAGGTATTGAGCAGTAACAAAGGTAATTTGCCGAAGCATCTTGCCATTATTATGGATGGTAATGGTCGATGGGCGAAACGGAAAGGCTTACCAAGGATTGCAGGGCACAGGGCAGGTGTTAAAGCGCTACAGAAGATAGTAAATTTTAGTGCCACAGAAGGTATAAAAGTATTGACGGTCTATGCCTTCAGCAGTGAGAACTGGAAAAGGCCCCGCAAAGAAGTGACCATGCTCATGGAATTATTTAATACGTCTTTACAGCAACGTTTTAAGGAACTCCATGATAATAATGTTAAGCTTCGTTTCATTGGTGATCTGTCTTCCTTTCCTGAAAAATTATGCCAATCAATGACTGACACGGAGAATCTCACGACAAATAATACAGGTCTGGAATTAGTCATTGCAGTAAATTATGGAGGCAGGTGGGATATCACTAGGGCGTTTAAAGAGATTAATAAGAAAATTAGCAATGAAGGGTTGAAGCTGGAGGATATATGTGAAGATTTAATTGGTGAATTTATGTGTCTTGCTGATCTTCCAGAGCCCGAGCTGTTTATTCGTACGGGTGGTGAAATGCGAATCAGTAATTTTTTGCTTTGGCAGTTGGCATACACTGAACTATATTTTGATGATTGTTTATGGCCAGATTTTGACACAGTAAGCCTGGAAAAAGCTCTGCGATGGTACGCTGGTCGAGAAAGAAGATTCGGGCGCACTAGCGAACAAATAGAACATGCTTAAACAACGTGTGATAACAGCAATCTTACTGGCGAGTGTGATGATCGGTGCAGTGATTTTTCTGCCTACACAAATATTCGCATTGATGCTGGCAGTAATTGTCTGCGTGGCTGCATGGGAATGGGCTGCCTGTGCTGGCTTCAATGCCATATCCCAAAAAATAATATATGTATCATTGATTTTATTATGTCTAATAGCTTGCCTGATTTTTCTTCAAAAACAGTGGATTCTTTTAATTATAGCTTGCGGCTTAGTATGGTGGATTATTGCCATGTTTCTGGTGATCCGCTACCAGATGAATAAAAGTATTAATCTATCGTCAGGTATTATGAAAGCCATAATAGGCGGGGTCATTCTCATTCCTGCCTGGTTAAGTTTGATTTTGATTCACTTGAATACATCTGGAGTCTCGTTGATGCTATTTCTATTTTTTCTTATATGGTTGGCTGATAGTGCTGCATATTTTTCAGGTAGAAAATTTGGCAGTAAAAAACTTGCAAGTAATGTGAGCCCTGGTAAAAGTTGGGAGGGCGTGTACGGCGCCCTGTCCATTTCATTATTATTCGGCGCGAGCTATGCATTTTATGCGGACATGAAATTTTTAGTCGCTGTTTATTTTATTTTATTGGTGTTTTTAACAGCGAGTTTTTCAATATTGGGTGATTTAGTAGAAAGTATGTTCAAGCGTATGGCTGGGATCAAAGATAGTAGTAATATTCTGCCAGGGCACGGCGGTATTCTGGATCGTATCGATAGTCTTACATCTGCTGCACCTGTATTTTTTGCGGGGCTTTGGGCAATCGAGAGAATTTCATGATTGGTCTAACCTTACTGGGTGCAACAGGAAGTATTGGTGTCAGTACTTTAGCTGTAGTTTCTCGTCACAAAGATAAATATGAAATTATCGCACTGACAGCAAACCGAAATATTGAATTGCTTATTGAGCAATGTGAAATATGGCAGCCAAAATACGCGGTTGTTGCTGATGATGATTTTGCGGAACCGTTAAACAATGGTTTAAAAGGCAAAGGTCTGGGTACTGAAGTACTATCGGGGACAGAAGGCTTACAGACAGTTGCTGCTCTCGCAGAAGTAGATTATGTCATGGCCGCCATTGTTGGCGCAGCGGGGCTATTACCAACGCTTGCTGCTGCAGAAGCTGGTAAGCGGGTGTTATTGGCCAACAAAGAATCATTAGTCATGTCTGGCAAATTATTCATGGATACCATTCGTGAATCTGGCGCTGAACTATTGCCAATAGATAGTGAGCATAACGCTATTTTTCAGAGTATGCCGACAAATTATAGAGATGGACTGTCAAAAACAGGGGTTGAAAAAATACTTTTGACTGCATCTGGAGGGCCATTCAGAACAACCTCTCTAGATGAATTAAAAACTGTTACCCCCGAGCAAGCATGTGCGCATCCAAACTGGGATATGGGCAGAAAAATTTCAGTCGATTCTGCAACAATGATGAACAAAGGTCTTGAAATTATTGAAGCATGTTGGTTGTTTGATACAGGCCCCGAGAAAATACAGGTTGTCTTGCACCCGCAAAGCATTATTCATTCCCTGGTTCAATATGTCGATGGCTCTGTTTTGGCTCAATTGGGGAATCCTGATATGAGAACACCCATCGCACACGCCCTTGCTTGGCCTGAGCGTATAGATTCGGGTGTTGAATCACTCAACTTATTCGATGTTGCGCATCTTGATTTTGAAATCCCGGATCTTGAGAGATTTCCCTGCTTGAGACTGGCACGTGAAGCGATGATAGCAGGAGGCACATCAACTGCAATACTCAATGCCGCAAATGAAATAGCAGTTGAAGCATTTTTAAACGAACAGATCAAATTTACCGGGATACCTGAACTGGTTGAAGCAACATTGGAAAATATTTCCAGGGTTGAAGCGGACTCGATTGAAACGGTGTTGGCTGCCGACGCTGAAGCGCGTCTGTTTGCTAATACGTACGCCAAAGATATACTTGTTTTATAATGGAATTTTTACAACATCTTTTCGCATTTATTTTCGCACTGGGAGTTTTGGTGACCTTCCATGAGTTTGGTCATTTTTGGGTGGCACAAAAATGTGGCGTCAAAATATTAACGTTTTCAGTTGGATTTGGTAAACCTCTATGGTCAAGGCGAATAGGTAAAGACCAGTTCGAATTCATTGTTGCAGCGTTGCCTCTAGGTGGTTATGTCAAGATGTTGGACGAACGAGAAGGCAAGGTTGCAGAGTCAGAACTGAATCGTGCGTTCAATAGAAAACCATTGGCACAACGAACGGCCATTGTTCTGGCGGGGCCCGTTTTTAATTTTATCTTTGCTATTGTTGCATTCTGGTTCATGTTTATGATTGGTTTGACTGGGCTGAAACCTATAGTTGGTGAAGTGGAACAGGGTTCTATCGCATACATGGCTGGACTCAACGAAGGTGTTGAGATTATTGCCGTTGATTCTAGAGAGACAAAAACATGGACAATGGTCGTTGATGGCTTTGTAAGCAAGATTATTGATGCTGGAAAGGTAGATATTAAAGTACGTGATGGTTCGGTTGTTAAGAATCTGACTATTAATTTCGAAGGTTTATCAATCGATGATCTGGCAGAACAGGGATTGTTAAATACAATTGGTATTACACCTGAAAAATTTAAAGTGCCAGCCATCATCGGTGATGTGCATTCAGGGCTACCTGCAGATGAGGCAGGTCTAATTGCAGGAGATTTGATTGTTTCTGCAAATGGTGAAGAGATAGGGGACTGGGTGCAATGGGTTAAATACGTACAGGCGCATGCAAAGCAAACAATAAGCATGAAAGTAAAGAGAGGTGGTGAATATATAATTATGGAAATCACCCCGGATGAAAAAATAAGAGATGATGGTTCAGTGATAGGTTTTATTGGCGCAGCAAATCAGCCTGTCAAATCGTTAGAAGAGATATTTGCAAAGGAATCCTATTCATTTGTACCGGCTTTTGTTAGAGGTGTTGAAAAGACATGGGACATGTCATGGTTAACATTACGTATGCTTGGCAAGATGATTACAGGGCAGGCATCCGTTAAAAACCTGAGTGGTCCGATAAGTATTGCACAATACGCAGGCGATTCGGCCCAAAGTGGACTTGCGCCATTTTTGTGGTTCCTCGGAATTGTCAGTGTTAGTTTGGGCGTCCTTAATCTGCTACCCGTTCCCTTACTTGATGGCGGGCACTTGTTGTATTACATAGTTGAATTCATTAAAGGCAGTGAAGTGTCAGAAGCGATACAGATCATCGGTCAACAAATTGGTTTCACATTATTGCTGGGTCTTATGATACTTGTATTTTATAATGACATCGCGCGGCTGATGGGATAAAGCCGCTTTTATCTAATAAGAATATAAAAAACAAGTATATGCACAAGTTAGTTTATAAATTACTTTATATAGTGTTTATTTACCTGTTCATGCAAATGAATGTTTATGCTGTGCAGGAATTTGTCATTGAGGATATTCGTGTCGAAGGCTTACAGAGAATTACGCCAGGGACTGTATTCAATTATTTGCCTATGAAGGTGGGTGACACCTTTGATGATTCCAGATCCAGTGAAGCTGTCAGGGCATTATTTAAAACCGGATTCTTTAAGGATGTCAGGTTAGAACGTGATGGAGGAATACTGGTCATTATTCTGGTAGAACGTCCTGCGATTGCCAGTATCACCTTAATTGGTAATGAAGATATTCGTAGTGAGGATCTGATAGATAATTTGAGACAGATTGGTTTTGCTGAAGGCCGTGCCTTTGATCGATCACAGCTGGAAAAACTGGAGCAAGAGTTAACAAGACAATATAACTCTTTAGGAAAATATGCAGTTATACTGGAATCGACAGTTACCGAACTGGATAACAACCGTGTCGCGGTGACAATTGAAATTTCTGAAGGCGTCGCCGCCAAGATTCAGAAAATCAATATTGTCGGTAATACGGTCTTTAAAGAAAAAAAATTAATCAAAAAATTCAAGTTAAGTACGTCATCATTATTTTCTTTTTATACTAAAAGTGATCAGTATTCTCGTCAGAAATTAAGTGCAGATCTGGAATCTCTTCGTTCGTATTACCTGAATAATGGCTATATTAATTTCAATATTGATTCTACTCAGGTCTCTATTACGCCAGACAAGAAGGGCATTTATATCACTATTAATATCACCGAAGGGGAATTGTTTACCGTTTCTGAGGTCAGGTTAACGGGTGATTTGATATTGCCTGAGGAAGAACTGGCTGATCTGATCAGTGTCAGACAGGGAGATATATTTTCACGCAGACAATTAACAAACAGTAGTGATGCTTTAAGTACACGCTTGGGCAATGATGGTTATGCCTTTGCTAATGTCAACTCAATTCCTGAAATTAATGATGAAGAACATACTGTCGCAGTGACATTCTTTGTCGATCCAGGCAAGCGTGCTTACGTGAGGAGGATCACTTTTAGTGGCAATACCAGGACACGAGATGAAATTCTCAGGCGTGAAATGCGTCAACTGGAAGGTAGCTGGATTGATACAGAAAAAGTAGATCGCGGTAGAATCAGGCTGCAAAGACTGGGTTTCTTTGGCGATGTGAATGTTGAAACTCCGGCTGTGGCAGGGACTACGGATCAGGTTGATGTTCATTACACCGTGGAAGAAAAACCTTCAGGAAATTTTTCACTAGGCCTGGGTTTTTCGCAGACAGGCGGATTAACATTTCAGACATCAATTGCCCAGGACAATTTTCTCGGCAGCGGCAAAAGAATGAGTCTGACATTCAACACTAGTGAAATAAACAGACGTCTTGGATTTTCTTACACAAACCCGTATTACACAATGGATGGTGTGAGCAGAAGCCTGGATGGATTTTATCAGGAAACTACTAGTATCGATGCCAATGTCACCGCTTTTGATAATACCGTCTGGGGAGGTAGTGTAGGCTTCGGTATTCCAATCTCTGAATATAACACCTTCTTTACATCACTGGGTTATGAAAATACCGATATTTCTACAACTTTCGGTACTGCGCGGGAAGTGTTTGAATTTATCGCTGATAATGGCAGTGAATATAATATATTGAGATGGTCCAATAGTCTGTCATTCGATACACGTAACAGAACGATCCTGCCTGATAAGGGTGCATTGCATCGAATCACTGCACAAGTAGCACTACCCTCATTGGGAAATTCGCTTGAGTATTACAAGCTCGGATACAAGTCACAGTGGTTTACCTTGTTATTTGAAGATTATGTATTCTCTTTGAAGGGCGAATTTTCCTACGGCGACTCATATGGTGATACCGAGGGGGGATTACCTTTTTTCGAAAATTTCTACGCAGGTGGCCCGAAATCTGTTCGAGGCTATGAGGAAAATACCTTGGGTCCTCTCGATTCGCTTGGCAGACCATTAGGTGGTAATCTCAAGGTGGTAGGTGGTGCTGAAGTCATACTGCCGGTACCGTTCTTTAAAGATATTAAATCGATAAGAATCTCAGGTTTTTTTGATGCCGGTAACGTCTATGATTTAAATAAAGAGGATTTTGATGCCGGTGAATTACGTTACTCGGCGGGAATCAGTGGTATTTGGTTATCACCATTTGGTCTGGTCAGTGCCAGTATTGCGCAACCATTTGCCGACCAGGCAACAGATCAGATTCAAAATTTTCAATTTACCTTTGGAACTTCTTTCTAGTACAAATTATATGGAGTCGAAACATTGAGAAATATTAATGCAGCTTTACTGATAACCTGTTTTCTATCAATCGTGGGAATGAACAGTGTTCTCGCAGAGGGACTTAAAATAGGCGCAGTAAACACAATACGCGTTCTTGAGAATTCCCCTCAGGCAATTTCGGCAGATTCGCTAATCAAAAAAGAATTTTCTTCCAGGGACAGGGAGTTGGTTGCCCAGCAAAAAAAGGTTAAATCAATGGAAGATCGTTTAGCCAAAGATGGCGCAATCATGAGCGATACAGAACGTAAGAAACTAGAAAGGGACATCGTTAGTGCGCGCAGAGATTTGAAAAGAGGCCAGGATGAATTCAGGGAAGATGTTAATTTCAGGTTTAATGAAGAGAGAGCAAAGATACAGAAGGAAGTATTTGATGCAATTCAGACTGTCGCTAAAGCAAATGGTTATGATCTCGTGCTATTTGATGGGGTTGCCTATGCAAGTGACAAGGCAGATTTTAGTGATCTGGTTATTAACTATCTGAAAGAGAAGAAACAAGGAAAATAGTGCAGGCAAACAAAAAATCTAAGAATGATGACCATTACCCTTGGGAAAATAGCTAGCCATGTTGGTGCAGAATTACATGGTGATCCGAACAGTGTAGTTAATGGTCTTGCAACATTACAGTCGGCAAAATCAGGTCACATAAGCTTTTTATCTAATCGCAAGTATTGCCGTTATCTGCGACAGACAGAGGCATCAGCAGTAATCATCAAGCGAGAAGATCTGGATGAATGCCCAGTGTCTGCTCTGGTAGTGGATGATCCGTATTTGACCTATGCCAGTGTCGTCAGTTTATTCTATCCTGATAGTGAAAATATACCAGGAATACATCCCTCTGCAGTTGTCAGCCCATCAGCAAAGATTGATAGTACAGCAACCATTGGGGCAAATGTTGTCATAGAAGATAATTCGGTGATTGGATCAGGAACCTTCATAGATTCAGGTTGTGTGATTAAGTCTGACGTTACCATTGGTTCGAATACACGTTTGTATCCTAATACAGTGGTGTGCCAGTCCGTATCGATTGGCAATAGGGTGATTTTACACCCTGGCGTGGTTATTGGAGCTGATGGTTTTGGTATTGCCAATAACAAAGGAATATGGACGAAAATTCCCCAGATAGGAACAGTCATCATTGAAGACGATGTTGAAGTTGGTGCCTGTACTTCAATTGATCGAGGCGCACTTGAAAATACGGTGATAGAACGGGGCGTTAAAATTGATAATCAGGTCCAAATCGGCCATAACGTTCACATTGGAGCACATACCGCAATTGCTGGATGTTCTGCTGTTGCAGGTAGTACAACGATAGGAAAACATTGCATGATAGGCGGGATGACAGCTATTGGTGGGCATATTGAAATAGTGGATAATGTTGTTATCACAGCTATGTCTGGTGTCGGTAACTCTATAAAATCGCCTGGCATGTACTCATCTGGATTGCCTGCGACTGAAGCAAGGCTATGGAGAAGAATCGTTGCAAGAATAAGAAATCTGGATGATCTAGGCCGGAAAATTACAAAGCTTGAAGAAAAAATAACAAAAAAGAGATAGTATTTTTATATTATGAATACATTAGATATCCAGGAAATCAAAGAGATTTTACCTCACCGCTATCCATTTTTGCTGGTTGATAAAGTATTGGCATATGAGCCAAGAGATTTTTTAACCGCGATAAAAAATGTGACCTATAATGAACCCTGTTTCCAGGGACATTTCCCCGAGATGACTATTTTTCCTGGTGTTCTGATTATTGAGGCGATGGCGCAGGCTGCGGCACTTTTAGGGTTTATCTCCATGGATCAAAAACCGCAGGCCGGATCAGTATATTACCTGGTCGGTGTGGACAAAGCCCGGTTCAAAAAAACGGTGCATCCGGGTGATCAAATTGCGATTGATATTAAATTTATTAAGCTAAGAAAAAATATCTGGAGATTTTCGGCGACTGCAAGTGTAGATGACAAAATCGTTGCATCTGCTGAACTATTGACCACCGTAGCGGATGTATAACATTGATTGACGATCGAGCAGTTATTGACCCTGATGCGGTCATTGGAACAAATGTTGAAATTGGCCCCTATTCAGTCATTGGTCCAGATGTGGTTATTGGGGATGACAGCTGGATAGGTCCACATGTCGTCATTAAAGGGCCAACAAAAATTGGCCGATCTAACAGGATTTATCAATTCTCTTCAATCGGTGAGGATCCACAAGATAAAAAATATACTGGTAATGAGTCATCAAGCCTTGAGATAGGTGACGGAAATCTTATTCGGGAATATTGTTCAATAAATAGAGGTTCAGAAGGGGGGGGTGGCAAAACGGTTATTGGAAATGATAACTGGATTATGGCATATGTTCACATTGCCCATGACTGTATTGTGGGTAATAGCACTGTATTTGCAAATAACGTTACATTAGCAGGTCATGTAACTATCGGTGACTACGTGATACTTGGAGGGTTTACTGCGATACACCAATTCTGTCATTTAGGGAAACATTGTTTTACGGCCGGTTTGTCCATGGTAGGCAAGGATGTGCCACCTTTCCTGATGGTGGCGGGCGATAGAGCTAAGCCAACTGGTCTTAATCGTGAGGGTTTGAAACGTCATGGATTTACCAGGGAAATGATAGATATCTTACGTAAGGCATACAAGATCGTTTACCGCAATGGGCTTACGACAAAGCATGCGCTTGAAGCACTTGAAGAGCTTGCATCACAATCGGAAGTCATTAGAGAATTTTCTGATTTTATAGAAAAATCCAGCCGTGGGATTATACGCTAATCTAGTTTGGCTCAATCTCCAAACAGCTCTATTTCCTGATAGTATTCTGGAACATATATTGTGCTTCGAATAGGGATAGTTGTGGGTGAAGCATCAGGTGACCTTCTTGGTGCGAAATTGATACAGGAGTTGAAAGAGAAGTATACAAATATTGAAGTTGTGGGTATCGGAGGCAAACTTCTTATTGAAAATGGATGTCAAAGTCTTTTCGATATGGAAAGACTCTCAGTGATGGGTATTTTTGAGATCTTTGGAAGATTAGTTGAACTACTTAGCATCCGTAGGAAATTAACAAATTATTTTATTAATAATCCCCCTGATGTGTTTATCGGCATCGATGCCCCTGAATTTAATTTAACATTGGAAGAAAATTTACGTAGTAAGGGCATCAAGACGGTACATTATGTCAGTCCTTCAGTTTGGGCGTGGAGAGAATATAGAATAAAAAAAATATCACGCGCAGTTGACCTCATGCTGGTACTGTTTCCGTTTGAACTGTCGTATTACGATAAAAATAATATTACGGCACGATTTGTTGGTCACCCACTCGCGAGCCAGTTAAATATAGCTTCTGATAAAAATGCTACAAGGGAAGTGCTGGGCTTACCCAGAGATAAAACTATCATTGCATTGATGCCAGGAAGTCGCCAAACCGAGTTGAAACAACATGTATCAATATTTCTAAAAACAGCAGTATTGTGCCAGAAGCAACATAAGGACCTTCACTTTGTTACTAACCTGGTTGATGAACGTTACAGGAAATTCTTCATCAACTCACTCAACGAAATATGCCCGGAACTACCTGTTTCAATCTTCACGGGTGATTCAAGACGTGTCATGCTGGCCAGTGATCTTTTATTACTGGCCTCTGGAACCATCACGTTGGAGGCCATGCTGTTAAAAAAGCCTATGGTTGTTGCATATAGAACTTCGTGGTTAACCTATCAGATAATTAGAAGGCTCATACGTGTTCCTTATGCTGCACTGCCTAATTTATTGGCGGGCAGATTACTTGTGCCGGAATGTTTGCAATATGATTGTACGCCTGAAAAACTCAGCATTGAATTATCAACCTGGTTAAATGATAAGCCTGCTATTGATAAATTAAGATCCGAATTTGATGTGATACATCAGGGTATCATTCAACAAAATAAACACTCAGCCGCCGATGCAGTTGCGTCCTTAATATCTAAGGAACCTCTGATTAAGTCATGAATCGACATCTTGCGATTAAAATATCCTGTTTCTGCGTTGTAAAACTTCGCAATAGCTCTGCTATTACGTACGTTTCACGCCTTGAACCAGAATATTTTAACCAGCAATCTATTCGACCCAGACTTGATCAGAGGTTCCCTAGCTGAAAGAATGTCAGATTATATGGGAAATTATAATTCTATGAATGATGAGATAATGGCTGGCGTAGATGAAGTAGGAAGAGGGCCTCTGGCTGGTCCAGTCATTGCGGCCGCTGTTATTCTGAATCCAGAAAGTCCTATACAAGGTTTAATGGATTCAAAGAAAATCAGCGAGAAAAAACGTAATATTCTGGCAATAGAGATACGGGAGAAGGCACTGGCCTGGGCGATTGGCCGGGCCGAGCACGATGAGATTGATTCAATCAACATACTCCAGGCGAGTTTGTTGGCAATGAAAAGAGCGGTTGAATCACTGTCAATTGAGCCAGAACTGGTTCTGGTTGATGGAGTGCATTGCCCGGATATTATTTATAAAGTGGAGGCTATCATCAAAGGTGATAGTAAAATCCCGGCAATATCGGCAGCATCAATTATTGCCAAAGTTGCCAGGGACAATGAGATGATAGCATTGGACAGTCAGTACCCGGGCTATGGCTTCTCTAGACACAAGGGCTACCCAACAAAAATGCATGTAACTGCACTAAAAGAACTGGGGGTTTCATCGATACATAGAAAAAGTTTTGCTCCGGTAAAACAGTTGCTAGAATAATTAGCTGTCAAATTTGAGGCGTTTGGTGAAAGATAGTTTCGTACATTTGCATATTCATTCCGAGTATTCACTTGAAGATGGTCTGATAAGAATAAATGATCTTGCCAATAAGATTGTTGAAGATGAGATGCCTGCTGCTGCACTTACTGAACAAGGTAACTTTTTTTCAGCTTTAAAATTCTACCGTGCTGCTCATAAGGCAGGTGTTAAACCGATCATTGGTGTTGAGCTTCGAATAAATGAAAACGATAATTATAAAGAGTCCAGTAGACTGGTTTTATTGTGCCAAAACTATCAAGGCTATAAAAATTTAAATTCTTTAATTACACGTAGTTATCAGGAAGGCCAATATCAAGGCGTTGCATTTGTTCAGAAATCATGGATGAAAGACTATGCTGAAGGTTTGATTGCGCTTTCTGCTGCTCAACAGGGAGATATTGGTCAGGCATTACTTGCGGGGAATTATAATCATGCCAAAGACCTTCTAAGTAAGTGGCAAACGATATTTCCGGACAGGTTTTATCTGGAACTACAAAGAACAAATCATCCAGGGGAAAATGATTACATCTATTCTGCTGTTGAGTTAGCGACCGATCTAAATGTCCCTGTTGTTGCCACCAATAATGTCAGGTTTCTGTTAGAAGAAGAATTTGAGGCGCATGAAGCACGTGTATGTATACATCAAGGTTATACCCTGGGGGATCCGAGACGACCAAACCTTTATAAAGCCGAGCAACACTTTCGTTCAAGTGATGAGATGGTGGAATTGTTTTCTGATATACCGGAAGCCATTGAAAATACAATTGAGATCGCCAAACGTTGTAATCTCGAATTGACCCTGGGTAAAAATTATTTACCTGATTTCCCGGTTCCGGATGGGTTCAATCAGAATGAATGGCTGGTTCATCAGGCTAAAGAAGGACTGGGACAACGACTGGTGATTGAGGATGATGAAGATCTTCACGAAATTCAGGGGGCCTATCAGGAAAGGCTGGAGTTAGAACTTGATGTCATCATAGAGATGGGTTTTTCCGGCTACTTCCTGATCGTGGCAGATTTTATTCAATGGGCAAAAGATAATGCTATACCAGTAGGCCCTGGTCGTGGTTCTGGCGCAGGATCGTTGGTTGCATATGTGCTAGGTATAACTGAACTCGATCCTCTTCAGTATGATCTGCTGTTTGAACGTTTTCTCAATCCTGAACGTGTTTCTTTACCTGATTTTGATATCGACTTCTGTATGGAAAGGCGGGATGAAGTCATCGACTATGTTGCGTGCAAATATGGTCGTGATCGTGTCTCGCAGATTATTACCTACGGTAGTATGGCTGCCAAGGCAGTAGTCAGAGATGTCGGGCGTGTATTAGGTTATCCCTATGGTTTTGTTGATCAATTAGCAAAACTGATCCCTTTCGATCTTAACATGACTCTGGATCGCGCTTTGAAAGAAGAGGCCGAGCTCAAAAAACGCTATAAAAATGAAGATGAAGTCAGTACCTTGATCGATCTTGCGCAGAAGCTTGAAGGGATATCACGAAATGCAGGTCGTCACGCAGGTGGTATTGTGATTTCACCGGAACCATTGACAAATTTTATGCCACTTTACTGCGAGCAAGGTTCGAATTCACCTGTATCACAATTTGATATGGGAGATGTTGAAGCGATTGGTCTGGTTAAATTCGACTTCCTGGGTTTAAGAACACTGACGATTATTGACTGGGCAATAATAGATATTAATCGTATTAGAAGTGAAGCAGGAAAATCTCCAATTGATATCAATCATATCCCGCTCGATGATGAAAAGACCTATGAACTTATTCGCAGAAATGAGACAACGGCCATTTTTCAGCTTGAGTCCGATGGCATGAAGAAATTAATCAAACGCCTGCAACCAGATGGTTTTGATGATTTGATTGCGCTGGTCGCCTTGTTCAGACCTGGACCTCTACAATCTGGAATGGTAGAAGATTATATTGATTGTAAGCATGGTAAGGCAATCAAATATCCCCATCCCAAGCTTGAGCATATATTGAAGCCGACAAATGGTGTGATCCTGTACCAGGAACAGGTGATGCAGATTGCACAGATTCTGGCCGGTTACACCTTAGGTTCTGCAGATTTACTACGCAGAGCTATGGGTAAGAAAAAACCAGAAGAGATGGCCAAGCAAAGGACAATATTTACAGAGGGGGCAATTGAAAACGGAGTAGAAGAAAGGGTCGCAAAGGGGATCTTTGATTTAATGGAAAAATTCGCTGGCTACGGATTTAATAAATCACATTCAGCTGCCTATGCATTGATTGCTTATCAAACGGCCTGGTTGAAAGCGCGCTACCCAGCATATTTTATGGCGGCAGTGCTGTCATCTGATATGGATAATACCGATAAAGTCGTCATTCTTCGTGACGAAGTTGAATCAATGAATATCAAATTGAAAGCGCCATCAATTAATCAAAGCCATTATAAATTTGTGGTTGAAAATGACGATACCATCAGATTTGGCCTTGGAGCGATCAAAGGTATTGGCGAAGCTGCCATCGATAATATGATCAATAATAGAGACGAAAATGGAAAATTTATCGATTTGTTTGATTTGTGTCGTCGAGTCGACCTGAGAAAAGTTAACAGACGTGTCCTGGAATCCATGATACGTTCAAGTGCGGTAGATGAACTAGGTCCCAGTCGTAGCCGCATGCATACCAGTCTGAATAAGGCCATTCAGATGGCAGAACAATCAAGTAGAAATACTAGCAGTGGGCAAGATGATCTATTTGGTCTGTTTCCTGTGGCTGAAAACAATGAAACTAACAGCTCGGAATTTCTACAAGCTGTTGATTGGTCGGATGATGAAAGATTAATTGGAGAAAAAGAGACATTAGGGTTTTATCTGCAAGGTCATCCCATTATTAAATATGAGTCTGAACTTGATGGCTTGATTGGTGCTAGATTAAAAGATATTAAAATAGGAAATAATGTACGTGTCGCCGGTTATATCCACAGGATAAGGACTCGATCAGGCAGTCGTGGGAAAATGGCAGAAGTGTTACTTGATGACAGGTCTGGTCGTGCCAATGTCACGGTATATTCAAATGTATTTCAGAAACATAGTGATGATCTGATTAAGGATCAGTTAGTCATTATAGATGGCGAAGTCGTAGAGGATGATTTTTTTACGAGTGGCCTTTCAATCATCGCTAATGATATTCATACATTGTCACAATTAAGAGACCAAGCAAAATTGAGGCTAAGACTAGGTAATAAAAGAGATTTTCGTCCTGAGATGAATTATTTGAAGGAGACATTGGCTCCACACTGTAGAGGTGCCAGTACTGTCAGTGTAGAATACACTAATGACAAGGGGAAATGTACCTTAGCCCTTGGAGACGACTGGAAAGTCAATATTAGCGATGCTTTACTGGACTCCTTAAGAAGTCATCTTGGCATGGATAACGTTTTCCTGGATTATCGCTAGTTATATTTCAGGTATCATATAAATAAAAAGATAGCAGGATAGTATTGAATAATGAATTTTCTTGATTTTGAACAACCCATAGCAGAGCTCGATGCAAAGATTGAAGAACTGAGATACGTCGGCGACGATTCGGAAATAAATATTAATGAAGAAATCATTCGTCTACAGAAACGTAGTGATGAGTTGACAGAATCTATATTCTCTTCCTTATCAGCATGGCAATATTCCCAGGTCGCAAGACATCCGCAGAGACCGTACACCCTGGATTATATTGAGCGAATCTTTACAGACTTTGAAGAACTACATGGGGAGCGAAGTTTTGCTGACGATCCTGCCATGGTTTGTGGTATTGCTCGTCTGGAAGGTATCCCCGTTGCAATTATCGGGCATCAAAAAGGACGAGATACCAATGACAGGATCTACAGGAATTATGGGATGCCGAAACCTGAAGGTTATCGTAAAGCATTGCGGATCATGAAACTCGCTGAAAAATTTAAATTACCTGTCCTGACATTTATTGATACACCCGGGGCCTATCCGGGCATTGGTGCGGAAGAACGTGGGCAGAGTGAGGCGATTGCGAGAAATTTGATTACGATGACAGCATTAAAAACTCCGATTATCGCTACCATTATTGGAGAAGGTGGTTCAGGAGGTGCTTTGGCAATTGCTGTTGCAGATAAACTGTTTATGATGAAATACAGTACTTATTCAGTAATTTCACCAGAGGGATGTGCGTCAATCTTATGGAAAAGTGCCGATAAAGCAGAAGCGGCTGCAGAGGCAATGGGCATTACTGCCAGCAACCTGCAGGAACTTGGTTTGATAGATGAGATTATTGATGAACCTCTTGGCGCTGCACATCGAGATTATGACAAAACTGCTGAAGTTCTAAAAAAAGCATTGGTCTTGGGAGTCAAGGAACTAAAAGAATATGCTATAGATGATCTGGTTAATAACAGACAAGATCGAATCAGACAATATGGTATTTTTAATA
>Ga0209987_10000222_pt1 | contig 28299 bp, 22 predicted proteins | sample N074metaG_FD_182134 | JGI IMG/M metagenome (GOLD analysis project Ga0209987, IMG submission 182134) | Deep subsurface microbial communities from Kermadec Trench to uncover new lineages of life (NeLLi) - N074 metaG (SPAdes) (version 2) | ecosystem: Environmental > Aquatic > Marine > Ocean trench...
AAACGCGTACTCGTTTCCGGCGCAGCGATTCGCTTCGAAGGGCAACTCGCCGTGTTCGGTCCCGACTATGAACAGTCACCGTGTTATCGCTGCCTCTATCAGGATGGGGATGAGTCACTGGATAATTGCAGCGGCAACGGTGTGCTCGCGGCGGTGCCTGGCGTCATCGGTACGATGATGGCGGTGGAAACACTGAAGTATCTTGCTGGCATAGCGACCGGATCACCTGTATTGCATCTGTATGACGCAATGACGGGTGACTGGCAAAAACTTCGTATCAAGAAGCGAGAGAAATGTCCTGCCTGCGGAACGGTCAATTAATGTCGTGTTACCAGGCGCAGGCGTACACTCATCAGAGCCGCGACAACGACGTAGATGGCGATAGCGGCAAGAAACACTCCGGCATAACCCTATGCACCTACGAGCATAGCCGCCAGTGCAGGTCCAACTGACGCTGCCAAGATTATCGGTCGGCGTCATTGCAAGCACTGCACCTGTTAGCCTGATCGACGCAAACTCGCGAGATCGCTATTTATTTGCCAAACTTGTCGCCGAAAAAATCTCCTTCATTCCATGTCGGTCGCCCGTCATCCTCTGCAACCGCGTAGCCGATGCGAACATTGGCACGCGCAAAGCGTAATGCGGAGTTCCAGTCGATCGGACGAGTCAGATCATCACTCGGCTGATGATAATGTGTTTGCAAGTGCTCTTTGAACAAGACGCCGCCGTCGATCTCCGGATCGCTAGAGGTGAATCCCGGAACCAGAAACACCGAGGGAACGCCTTGCTTGACGAAGGAATACTGATCGCTGCGAATGAACAAAACTTCCTCCGGAATGGGGTCCGGTGACAAAACAAAATCTTCGTCAGCGACTGCCTCGCGGATGACTCCCTCCAGCGATGAATGCTCGGCTCCAAATGCGATGACATCGGCGAGCGGATACAACAACAATGGCATGTCAAGATTCACATTGGCAACCAGTGAGTCACTCGGCACGGTTGGGTAATGCGCAAAATAATCCGAGCCCACAAGGCCGCGCTCTTCCCCTGTTAAAGCGATGAACATGATGGATCTTTTTGGTGGAGTTGGCATGGCCGAAAAAGCGCGCGCCGTTTCGATGAGTAGCGCCGTGCCCATTGCATTGTCGTACATGCCGTTGTAGATCGTATCGCCATCCACCGCAACGCCGATGCCGACGTGATCCAGATGGGCCGTGAAAACGACATACTCGTTGGCAAGATCCGGATCGCTGCCACGCAGAACAGCAACAATGTTCGGGCTGGAGATCGTTTCATGGTCAGTTCTGCGAGCAAGCGTAACCTCGGTGCCCAGCGGTGTTGAAAGCGGCTCACCAGCCTCGGCGGCGTCAAGCGCCTGTTCAAAACTGATTGGTGCGCTTTTAAACAGATCCTCTGCCGGTGGCACGTTTAGCAAAGCCGCACCCTGCAGTTCCGGAAAATAGTTTGCCGCCTCGCCGGACAAATTAACCCACGACATGCCAGGGCGAACACCCGCATTCTCGGAAATGCGCTTCCAGGAATAGCGTTTCTGCGATATTCGCGAACGCAAACTTATAATACCGATTGCACCGCGTTTAACCGCTTCCACTGATTTTGTAAGGCCCGACGAATAAAACGCGCGTTCGTTATGTGGGAATGTGTCTGGCGCGCCACCGAACATGGCAAGTATCTTGCCGTCTACATCAATTCCCTCGAAATCAGAATAGTTCATGTCTGGCGCATGAATACCAAAACCCACAAAAACGACCTCGGCCGTAATGCTGGTTTCCGCACGCACGGCATCGCCACCCATGACAAAGCCTTCTTTCCAGGTCTGTCCGTTCTCAACACCGTCCTGGTGAAAAACGACTTTCGCGCTATCGACATCAATTCGTCGTGCGAGCATTGGCACGGCTTGGTACCAACCATCGTCTCCCGCCTGCTCCAGTCCAATCTCTGCAAAGTGGCCGGCGACATACTCTGCCGCTTTATCGTATTCCGGCGTACCCGTCATTCGCCCCTGCAGAGCATCGTCCGCAAGAAATTTCAGGTGCGCCTCAATACCGTCGCGGTTGATCAGTGCGAGGCCCTGTTCGAGTCCGCTAACAGCATCGACTGACTGGAGATTGTCGCCTGCTGCAGTCGTCTCCTCTTGTTTGTCCGGACTACAGGACACGATCAGCAGCGCGAGCGCAATTGAGACGAACTGCCTGTATTTAATGATCACGTTGTTACCACCCATCAAAAGTGATCGCGCATCATAGCAGCTCGACACTGGTTTCGGTTTGCTGCGCCAATCCGTTGTATGGCATTCCACCATCGCGAATCCCGGCAAGAAGGTAAGTATCCCCCGGCAAGGCCGGGGGCTTTAGTTTGCGTCCCCGGAAGGGGACCAGATTGTCATCAGATTCAGCCGATCGACGCATTGATCTTCATCGCCCGCTGGGCGGGCACCTTGTACAGATTCTAATAAGAATTGTAGGAGCCCGCCCAGCGGGCGAAATTACTACGCCCAGCAGGCGATTGACATTCGTTCCATGCGCTTGCCCTCCAAACACTCTGTTCGTCTCATCGTTTCTCCCTGCTACAAATTTTCGTCGCTACGCTTTGAACTTACCTTTGCGATTTAAGCAATGGTCAAACTGCGGCTGCCTCCCCGGCAAAGCCGGGGGGTCTCCCGTTAGTACTAGTCAAATATCCTTAGCTGGCCGGTGATACCATTGCCGCCCCCGATACCGGACCTGTGCTAAATGATTGAGAAACTCGGCTCGATTCACCCCCTCCTGCCGCCCGCTGCAGGCATGCTGGCGTTGTTGGCAGCGGCGATCATCATTGACCTGATTGCCAAGCGCCTACTGGTCGGCACGGTACGCAAACTCGCCAAACGTTCCAGCGTTTCCTGGGACGACGTACTCGTCAGGCACAACGTATTCGGTCGTCTTGTACAAGTCGTGCCTGCACTAATCGTGTTTTTTGGCGTTTCTTTCGTCCCGGAATTACCGGATGCCGGGGCGAAGCTTGTTCGTAATATTGCGATGGGTTACATGGTGCTGATGCTGACAATGGCAGTTAGCGCATTGCTCAGCGCGCTTAATACAATTTATGCAACAACGCCGGCCGCGAAGGAACGGCCAATCAAGGGCTTTGTGCAGCTCGTGCAGATCGTCGTCTGGGTTCTCGGCGGCGTCCTGATCGCTGCAACGGTACTTGACCGCTCACCGCTCGTGCTGCTCACCGGTTTCGGCGCAATGACCGCCATCCTGTTGCTGGTATTTAAAGACACTATCCTGTCACTGGTCGCAAGCGTACAACTCACCGCGCAGGACATGGTCCGCGTTGGCGACTGGATCGAGATGCCACAATTTAATGCAGACGGTGACGTAATCGATGTGCAACTGCATACCGTCAAAGTGCAGAACTGGGACAAGACAATCACCACGATTCCAACGCACCGGTTGATCACAGAATCGTTCAAGAACTGGCGCGGCATGTCGCAAACCGGTGCACGGCGAATTAAACGCGCTATTGTGATCGACGTGTCGTCGATCCGCATTCAAACTGAAGATGAAGTCGATCATTTCACGCGATTTGCACTACTCGGCGGCTACATCAGAGAGAAGGAACAGGAGCTCGCCGAATACAATGCCGGTCTCGCGACCGAAGTGGATGCGGAAGTGAATCGACGACGACTGACAAACATCGGCACGTTTCGCGCCTACGCATTCAACTACCTGAAGAATCACCCGCGAATCGACCAGGACATGACATTGATGGTTCGCCAGCTTGCACCTGGACCAGAGGGACTGCCATTGGAAATATATTGCTTCACTAACACGACAGAATGGGCGGTCTATGAAGATATCCAGTCGGACATCTTCGACCACCTCCTGGCAATTGTTCCGGAGTTCGGCTTGCAACTATTTCAGAAACCAGCTGGTTCAGATCTGCAGAGTCTCAAGAAAAGCTTCGGAGCCGAATAAACGGCTAAGCGGCGTCAGCTGTGGATGGTTCATAGCCAAGATTCGGTGACAACCATTTTTCGGCTTCCGCGAGACTGATGCCTTTTCGCTTGGCGAATGACTCCACCTGGTCTCGTGCGATCTTGCCGACTGAGAAATACCTCGATTCCGGGTGCGAGAAGTAAAAGCCACTGACCGCAGCGGTGGGAAACATCGCGAATGATTCGGTAAGTTTCAGGTCAATCGCCGTTTCTACATTCAGCAATTTCCACAACTTGTCTTTTTCCGTATGATCCGGGCAAGCCGGGTAGCCCGGCGCTGGCCTTATGCCGCGATACTCTTCAGTAACAAGTTCGACGTTGGCGAAATTCTCGTCAGCGGCATAGCCCCAGAATTCCTTACGCACGCGTTCGTGCAGATACTCCGCCAGCGCTTCGGCCAGCCTGTCGGCCAGTGCCTTTAGGAGAATACTGCTGTAGTCGTCGTGGTCTGCTTCAAAACGGGCCACATGCTCGTCAATACCAAATCCGGCCGAAACGGCGAACGCGCCAATATAGTCTTCAACACCAGTTTCGGCAGGAGCGATAAAATCCGCAAGGCAATCATGCGATTTATCCTGCGGCTTGGCACGTTGTTGCCGGAGGTGGCAAAGACGCATCAACTCGTTCTTTCGCTCTTCACCCGAAAATACCCGGATATCGTCGTGATCGATTGAGTTTGCAGGAAAAAATCCGTAAACAGCTTTTGCCTGCAACCATTTTTCATCAATAATTTTTTGCAGCATTACCGAGGCATCACTAAATAGGTCGCGTGCCGCCTCGCCAACGATGTCGTCGCTCAAAATGGCCGGATATTTGCCGTGAAACTCCCAGGCATTAAAGAACGGCATCCAGTCGATGTAATTTTTAAGTTCTGCAAGATCAATGTCATCCATTGTTCTGCTGCCGATGAAAGCTGGTTTAACAACTTGATAGCCACTCCAATCGATACGATGTTTGTTATCACGCGCCTGCGATAGTGACAATTGCGGTGTAAGACGCGACTTGCCGGCGTGTCGCTCGCGGCGCCTGGCATTGTCCTGGCGCGTCTTCGCGATCAGTTGTGCCCGGCTCTTTTCTCCCACCAGTGCCTGTGCCACGCCAACCGATCTGGATGCGTCTTTTACGTAAATGACCGGGCCGTCGTAATTTGGCTCGATTTTCACTGCAGTATGTGCGGGCGATGTCGTCGCACCACCGATCAGCAGTGGCAGATCGAAACCGAGACGTTGCATTTCGGCAGCAACGTTGACCATTTCATCGAGTGATGGCGTTATCAGCCCGGACAGGCCCACCATTTGTGCATTTTCACGTTTCGCCGTTTCAAGTATTTTTGCACACGACACCATGACGCCAAGATCGATGACCTCGAAATTATTGCACTGGAGCACAACGCCAACGATATTCTTGCCGATGTCATGCACATCACCCTTGACCGTCGCCATGATAATCTTGCCGTTTGTTTCTACCACCCCACCTTTTTCTGCCTCAATAAACGGCAGAAGATGAGCAACCGCCTTTTTCATAACGCGCGCCGACTTAACCACTTGTGGCAAAAACATCTGACCAGCGCCGAACAGGTCACCAACGACATTCATTCCTGACATCAACGGACCTTCAATGACCTCGATCGGGCGATCGGCTTCAAGCCTGGCCTCCTCGGTATCAGCAACCACAAATTCGTCGATGCCATTAACGAGTGCATGCTCGATGCGTTTTTCCACCGCTTCCGTACGCCAGCTCATGTCTTTTGTTTTGGCTTTCTGGCCGCCAGCCTGGCCCTTGTAGGACTCGGCCACATCCAGCAGTCTTTCTGTCCCATCGGCACGCCGGTTCAGGACTACATCTTCAACCGCTTCCTTCAGGTCTTTCGGCAGGTCTGCATAAATTGCCAGCTGGCCGGCGTTCATGATGCCCATATCCATACCAGCCTGGATGGCGTGGTAGAGAAATACTGAATGAATCGCTTCGCGAACCAGGTTGTTGCCACGAAAAGAAAAAGAAACATTGCTTACGCCGCCGCTTACGAGGACATCGGGCAGCGCTTCTTTAATACGCCGCGTTGCTTCAATATAGTCGAGACCGTAACTGTTGTGTTCTTCGATACCGGTCGCAATGGCAAAAATATTCGGATCGAAAATAATGTCAGACGGATCCATACCGACAGTTTCTGTCAGAATTTTGAAGGAGCGTTTGCAGATTTCCACCTTGCGATCGACGTTGTCAGCCTGGCCATCTTCGTCAAACGCCATCACCACAACGGCGGCGCCATAGTCGCGCACGAGACGTGCCTGCTGGACAAACTGCTCTTCGCCTTCTTTCAGACTGATGGAATTGACGACCGCCTTGCCCTGTACACAACGCAATCCCGCCTCGATTACGGTCCACTTGGACGAATCGATCATTATGGGGACGCGAGCGACGTCGGGCTCGGATGCGATGAGATTCAGATAAGTGACCATCGCCTTTTCTGAATCGAGCATGCCCTCGTCCATATTAACGTCGATAATCTGTGCGCCATTCTCGACCTGCTGTCGCGCAACCTGCACGGCATCTGCGTAATTATCAGCCTCAATCAATTTTCGAAAAACCGCAGAACCGGTTACGTTGCTGCGCTCGCCGACGTTCACGAACAAATCGTCGGGCCCGATATTGAAGGGTTCAAGTCCTGCCAGGCGGCAGCGTGGAGGTAGCTCAGGAACCTGCCGTGGCTTTTGCCCCTGAATGACTTCATGCAGTGCTCGAATGTGATCCGGCGTCGTGCCACAACAACCTCCGATGAGGTTAACCAGGCCGCTGGTAACAAACTCGCCAACTACGCTCGCCATTTTTTCAGGCGTTTCGTCATATTCACCAAATTCGTTTGGCAATCCTGCGTTCGGGTGCGCGCTGACCATCGTATCGGCCACGCGTGAGAGTTCGGCGACGTAAGGTCGGAGATCTTCCGCGCCCAGGGCGCAATTCAGGCCAATCATGAAAGGGTCAATATGGCGCACTGAATTCCAGAACGCTTCCGTCGTCTGTCCTGACAACGTTCTCCCGGAAGCATCTGTAATCGTGCCCGAAACCATTACCGGCAATTTCGTATCAAGCACCTCAAATGCCCTTTTGATGGCGAATATGGCGGCTTTTGCATTTAAAGTATCGAAAATCGTTTCGACCATCAGGAAGTCGACGCCACCCTCGATCAGGGCAACGGCAGCTTGTTGGTAGGTTTCGGCAAGCTGCGCAAATGTAATGCTGCGAAAGCCCGGATCGTTGACATCCGGCGACATCGACGCGGTACGATTGGCCGGGCCGAGAACGCCGGCAACGAATTTCGGCTCACCACTTTCAGCAGAGAACTTATCTGCCGCTTCGCGCGCGATCCGTGCAGACGCCAGGTTTATTTCCGCGACCAGCGACTCCAATCCGTAATCGCCCATTGATGGCGCATTGGAATTAAAGGTGTTGGTTTCCAGTATGTCGGCGCCGGCTTCGAGAAACTGGCGGTGAATATCCTGGATGACCTGCGGTCGCGTCAGAGACAACAAATCGTTGTTGCCTTTCAGGTCCGTTTCCCAGTCTTTGAACCGGTCACCGCGGTATTCTTCTTCGCCAAGACGGAAGCCCTGGATCATCGTGCCCATCGCACCGTCCAGCAGCAAGATTCGCTCGCTCAACGCTTTTTGCAGTGCTTCTATTCTTTGCTGCCGTTCCATGATGAGTCCTCAGGCGACTGCCTGCTCCGGTCGCACGCCCAACACATGACAAATGGCGAAAGTAAGATCGGCACGATTCAAAGTGTAAAAGTGGAACTCATCAATGCCTTCCTTTTGCAGCATGCGGACCTGTTCAATCGCGACGTTCGCTGCGATCAACTTGCGCGTTTCCGGATCGTCTTCGAGACCGGCGAACCGGTCCGCCAGCCATTGCGGTACTTTTGTTCCGCATGCCTCGGCAAACCGCTGTAGTTGCGGAAATTTCGTAATCGGCAGAATTCCTGGAACGATAGTCGAGTCGATACCAGCACCGGCGCAACGATCACGGAATTTGAGATACCCGCCAACATCGAAGAAAAACTGCGTTATCGCACGTGATGCGCCGGCATCCAGTTTGCGTTTCAGGTTTTCGAGGTCTGCCTCAGCACTGGCCGCCTCCGGGTGAACGTCCGGATAGGCTGCGACTGAAATATCGAAGTCCGCTACCTGCTTCAATCCGACGACAAGATCTGACGCGAACGCATAACCGTCGGCCTGCGGGACATAAGTCGTTACATCTTTCGGTGGATCACCTCTTAATGCGACCAGGTGACGAATGCCCATATCCCAGTACTCCCGGGCGATATCATCGATCTCTCCTTTACTGGCACCGATGCAAGTAAGATGCGGCGCCGCCGTCAGGTCGGTTTCCTTCATGATTCGTTCAACCGCCGCATGGGTTCGTTGTCGGGTTGAACCATCGGCACCGTAAGTTACCGATACAAATCGTGGTCGCAAAACTGCGAGGCGTTCAATAGAACCCCACAATGTTTTTTCCATCGCTTCGGTATTTGGCGGGAAGAATTCGAACGACACCTGGGTCTCGCGCTTATTTTTTTCTGCATTACTCATTACAAATTCTCACGCCGCTACATTTCGGCTAGCAGCGGGCGTAGCGACCGAGAGTAACCACACTGGATTTTTCCTCGGCGCAAAACGTGCCGGCGACAACCTGAGGTCAGCAGCCGCGCTCCACTCGGCGAGCGACTTCTGCAACTGCGCCGACGATCGTTCTGCAACGGACTCGAGGATAAACAGCCTGCCACCGGGCTTAAGGAGGCGCCTGGCTTCTTCAAGCGCACGCACCGGTTTTTTTGCATTGGCAAGCACGTCGTCGATGATGATGGTGTTAAATTCAGCATCGTCGAATGGCAACCGATACATGTCGCCTTTGCGCAAACTGCAATTCGGAATTCCAGCCAGCATTAATTCGGCCCGGGCTAACTGACGCGCGTTGGCATCAATGTCGACACCAACGGCGCGATTTGCACGACTCGCCAGCAATTTCAGAATCGCTCCCCGGCCACAACCGACATCGAGCAAGTCGCCGATCGGTGCGGTTACAGTCAGATCGAGAATCGCACGATGCAAAGCGCGATGGGTTGGGTCGTTCGCATCGCCATCGACATTGTCACCAACGCGTGAACCGCGACGCTCGTGCAGCAACTTGGCATCTTCGCGAAACACCGGATCCTCATCGGGAATCAACTCGAGCAACTGACGCATGCTGGCACTGGCCGTTGCCGGTACGCGATAGAAAACTCGCTTGCCATCGCGAAATCGCTCCAGCAAACCCGCATCGCAAAGCTGTTTCAATTGCTGCGAAATCCGCGGCTGGCTTTGACCGATGACCCGGGTCAGCTCAGAAACACTGCACTCACCGTGCCGGCAGAGCGCCACCAGGCGCAGGCGGGTTGGGTCTCCCAGCGTCTTGAGGTGCAACAGCAGTGTTTCCGTTGAAGCTTTCATAAATAAATAACGATGTTCTTATGTATAGTAAGAGACAGTGTAGCATGGAGTGTCGTTAATGGTGCAGGGGCGACATTGTGTCTAGAAATTACCACCGTCGCGGAGCGCACCGCCAGCGCTGATGCGTGCTTATTCCGCCAGCTTTCTCTTGATGATCTCGTTGACCTGCCCGGGGTTTGCCTTGCCGCCGGTTTCCTTCATTACCTGGCCCACGAAAAACCCAAGTAATTTTTCTTTGCCGGCCCGGTAGTCCGTTGCCTGTCCCGGGTTTGCTTCGATAACTGCGGCGACAATTTTCTCGATCGCGCCGGTGTCCGTAATTTGTTTCAGACCTTTCTCTGCAATGATCTCATCGGCGCTGCCCTCGCCCAGCCACATCGCATCAAACACTTCCTTCGCGATTTTTCCGGAGATGGTTTCGTCTTCGATGCGATCAAGTAATCCTGCGAGTTCATCGGCCGCGATCTTGCTGTTCCGGATATCAAGACCGTCCTTGTTCAGAGCCGCAGACAAACCACCAACAATCCAGTTGGCCGCTACTTGCGCTACAGCAGCGCTCTTTTCGGCGGTAGTTTCGAAATAATCTGCAAGTGCGCGACTGACGGTCAGAATCTCGGCATCAGCAGATTTGAGCTGGTATTGATCAACGAATCGCTGTTTTTTTGCATCGGGTAATTCTGGCAACGTCTTGCGTACCGCTTCGATGAATTCTGCATCGAGCTCCACCGGCAACAAATCCGGATCCGGAAAATAACGATAGTCGTTAGCCTCCTCTTTGCTGCGCATTGGCCGGGTCTCGTCTTTAGCCGAGTCGTACAAACGGGTTTCCAGGCGAACCTCTCCGCCGTCTTCAATAAGCTCGATTTGTCGTTCCACCTCAAAATTGATCGCTTTCTCGACGAAACGGAATGAGTTCAGGTTTTTTATCTCGGTTCTCGTACCGAGTTCCTTCTGGCCACGCGGGCGAACAGACACATTCGCATCGCAACGGAACGATCCTTCCTGCATGTTGCCGTCGGATATTTCGAGGTAGCGCACAATGGAGTGAATCTTGCGCATGTAGGCGACCGCTTCTTTCGCGGAGCTCATTTCCGGTTCGGATACGATTTCCAGTAACGGCGTTCCGGCACGGTTCAGATCGATTCCCGACATCTTGTCGAAACGTTCGTGCAGCGACTTGCCGGCATCTTCCTCCAGGTGCGCGCGCGTTATGCCGATGCGTTTCTCGGCGCCCGACTCGTCACGAATAAACAATTCTCCGTGCTCGACGATCGGCAGCTCCAATTGGCTTATCTGGTAACCTTTCGGCAGATCGGGATAGAAATAATTCTTCCGGGCGAATATCGAGCGCGGCGCAACCGTCGCGTTCACCGCGAGGCCGAACTTGGCGGCCATGCGCACCACTTCAGCGTTCAGTACCGGCAGCACGCCCGGGTAACCAAGATCGATCAATGAAGCCTGGGTGTTCGGTTCAGCGCCATAGGCCGTGGATGATCCGGAAAAAATCTTGCTCTTCGTAGCAAGTTGCGTATGTACCTCAAGCCCGATCACAACTTCCCAATCGGTGCTCACGCAAATTCCCCCGGAGCTTGCTCGTGCCAGTCAGTCAACTGCTGATACTGATGTGCACACGCAAGGATTGCTTCCTCGGCGAAGTGCGGACCGACCAGTTGCAAGCCAACCGGCAGGCCATCGGCGAACCCACACGGCACGGAAATACCGGGCAGGCCGGCGAGATTCGCGCCAATCGTATAGATGTCGTTCAGGTACATGGTGATCGGATCATCGGTCTTTTCACCGATGGCGAACGCCGTAGTCGGTGCTGTTGGGCCAGCAATAACATCGACATTTGCAAACGCCTTCCTGAAGTCCTGACTAATTAGCTGCCGGACCTTTTGTGCTTTCAGGTAATACGCGTCGTAGTAGCCGGCGGACAAGACGTAAGTCCCGGTCATTATGCGGCGTTTTACTTCCGCGCCAAATCCTTCACCGCGACTGCGGCTGTACAAATCCAGGAGGTCTTCCGAATTTTCGCTGCGACGTCCGAATCGCACACCATCAAAGCGCGACAGGTTCGATGAGCACTCTGCAGGTGCAACGACGTAATAAGTGGGTACAGACAAGTCGATATTCGGCAAATCGATTTCGATCAGTGTTGCACCTTCTGCTTTCAATGCTGCCAGAGCTGCGTTTACCTTTTCTGCGCAGTCGGCATCGAGTCCTTCATCAAAATGCTGGCGCACGATGCCAATTTTCAAACCTTTAACCGGACGTGAAAGACCGCCGACATAATCGGCAACCGGGTGATCCACCGAGGTCGAATCCCGTTTGTCGAAACCGGCCATGACACCCATCAGCATTGCGGCATCTTCGGCTGTTCTGGTAATAACCCCAGCCTGATCAAGGCTCGACGCAAATGCGACCATGCCGAAACGCGACACTCTTCCATAGGTGGCTTTCAGGCCGACCGTGCCGGTCAATGCGGCCGGTTGCCGGATCGAACCGCCGGTATCTGTGCCGGTCGCAGCGGGAGTAAGCCTTGCCGCCACGGCGGCCGCCGAACCGCCAGAGGACCCGCCCGGAGATAATTTGGTATTCCAGGGATTGGTAACAGGACCGTAATAACTGGTCTCGTTGGACGACCCCATCGCGAACTCGTCCATATTGGTCTTGCCGAGCATTACGGCACCCGCAGAGTTCAGGCGCTCAACCACAGTAGCATCGTAGGGCGACACGAAATTCTCCAGGATTCGCGAGCCGCAGGTGGTAAGAACATCTTTAGTACAAAAGAGATCTTTGTAGGCAATCGGCAGACCATTCAATGGCCCCGCATCACCACTTGCCCTGGCTTTGTCAGCAATATCGGCGCGCGCCAGCGCCTCCTCACCCGTGATCGTAATAAAAGCATTCAGGCGTGCCTGATGCTCATCGATGCGCGCTAGTAGTGCCACGGTCAGTTCCCGCGACGAAAAATCACCTGCGTCGAGACCACGTGCAAGCTCCGCCAGCGAGCGTTGGTGTATTTCTTTGGCCGCGCCCATGGCTACTCGAGTACCCTGGGGACCAGGTAATAGCCGTCCTCCACCAACGGTGCATTCTTCTGCACCTGATCGCGCTGATCGGATTCGGTCACCTCGTCCGCACGCAGGCGTTGGCACATATTGAGCGGGTGCGCCATCGGCAACACGTCATCGGTCGGCGCTGCCTGCAACTGGTCGACAAAATCGACAATTCTGGACAATTTATCGACCATATCGGCAATTTCGTCGTCCTGCAGCTTGAGCCGGGCGAGCGTAGCGATGTATTCGATCTGATCTTTGTTTAGCGACAAGGAATGATCCGGATTCTCGTACCAGACGAGATTTGCGGCGGGTTTCGGGCAGCAATAATACACGCCGTCTTGTGCATTGTCGTGTCCGTTGTTACATTGCGTCGTCGCTATTATTTGCGGGACCCTACCCCCACATGCTCAAGAACATTCTAGGTTTTTTCTCGAACGATCTGTCGATCGATCTCGGAACAGCGAACACTCTTATCTATTCCCGTGGACACGGCATCGTGCTTGATGAACCGTCGGTTGTAGCGATCCGTGAGGATCCCGGTCGTGGCGGCCGCGTGATCGAGGCCGTGGGCGCTGAGGCAAAAAACATGCTGGGCAGAACGCCGGGAAATATCACGGCAATTCGTCCCCTGAAAGATGGCGTAATCGCCGATTTCACCATTACCGAGAAGATGTTGCAGCACTTCATTCGCAAGGCGCACGGCACGCGATATTTTCGCCCCAGTCCACGCGTCCTGATTGCCGTACCGTACGGCTCAACCCAGGTGGAGCGACGTGCTATTCGTGAATCGGCCGAGGGCGCCGGTGCGCGCAAGGTTCATTTGATTCCCGAGCCGATGGCCGCCGCAATCGGTGCCGGCCTGCCGGTACACGAAGCGCGTGGTTCAATGGTGCTCGACATCGGCGGTGGCACATCGGAGGTCGCCGTAATTTCCCTGAACGGTATCGTCTATGCCGCCTCGGTCAGAATTGGCGGCGACCGCTTTGACGAGGCGATCACCAATTATGTACGCCGCAATTACGGTATCCTGATCGGTGAAGCGACCGCCGAACGCATCAAGATGGAAATCGGCTCGGCGTTTCCGGGCCAGGAAGTCAGGGAAATTTCGGTCAAGGGCCGCAATCTGTCCGAGGGCGTGCCGCGAGCCTTCACGCTTAACAGCAACGAAATTCTCGAGGCGCTGCAGGAGCCATTGCAGGGGATCGTTGGCGCCGTCAAGGAGGCACTGGAGCAGACGCCGCCAGAGCTCGGCGCCGATGTTGCGGACCGTGGCATCGTCCTGACGGGCGGTGGTGCGTTATTGTGCGATATTGACAAATTATTGATGGAAGAAACCGGTCTGCCGGTCGTCATTGCCGACGACCCGCTGACCTGCGTCGCCCGCGGCGGTGGACGGGTCATCGAGCTGATCGACGAGCACGGCCCGGCAGTATTTGGCTTGGAATAGTCAGAAAGCACGTGTACGGATCCATTATGCGCATAGACTACGCTGATGGCCGCCAGCAAATCTAAACAGCGACTGCGTTCGTCAAACTCGCCCGCGCTGGGCCTGCGTCTTCTCTTACTTGCCGGCCTGAGCATTGTGCTGCTGGTCATTGACCGTCGCGACAATCATCTGGACACCGTGCGCAATGCCATTGGTGCAACTGTTTATCCATTGCGCGTTATTGTTGATGCGCCGGTTTCCTTGTGGCGCTGGACACTGGACACGACGGCCAGCCGCAACCAACTGCAGCTCGAGAACAGCCGCCTGAACGCCGAAAGGCTGCTTACCAAAGCGAGGCTGCAACGCTACTCTGCGCTTGAGGCCGAAAATACCAGGCTACGCGCGATGCTTGAGGCCAGGGTACATGTACGTGACAAGGTGCGAGTCGCCGAAATCATGTCCGCAAGTTCGAATCCTTTTCGCCACGTGCTGATCGTTGACAAGGGAACACGTGACGGTGTGTATAAAGGCCAGACGCTTGTGGACGCCAACGGCGTTGTCGGGCAGATCATTATCGCCGGTATATTGTCTTCGCAGAGCATTCTGATCAGTGATCCGGACCACGCATTGCCGGTTGAAGTGAACCGCAATGGTCTGCGTACCATTGCGGTGGGAACCGGCGATTACGAACAACTCGATCTGCCGTTCCTGCCCAACAACGCCGATATCCGGCAAGGCGACCTGCTGGTGACCTCGGGCCTTGGCGGGGCGTTTCCTGCCGGCTATCCGGTTGCCGTTATCGATTCCGTCACGCGCATTCCACAGGAGCCATTCGCGATCGTAACTGCGAAGCCAGCCGCCGCCCTGAATCAAATTCGTGAAGTAATGCTGATCTGGTCATCCACGGACGCTGCTGCAGACGCAATAGCGGACGAATCCGCAGTAGCTGGCGAGGAATCTATAGATGAGTAATGACCGGCCAATGCGACACCAGAGCATCATCATCAGTATTATCTTTGCACTGATGCTCTCTATTACGCCCATGCCGGACTGGGCCGCAGCGTACCGGCCCGATTGGGTGGCGTTAACACTTATATACTGGTCCATGAGTCTGCCGCGAACGTACAGCGTTGGCAGCGCCTGGATTATTGGTCTGATACTGGATGTCGCACAGGGCACACTGCTCGGGCAGCATGCCCTTGCACTGTGTCTCACTATATATGTCAGCGTTAAATTTCATCTGCAGCTGCGTCAGTTTCCGCCACTGCAGCTAACCGCAACGATCTTCGCCATGCTCGCGCTTTATCAATTCATTCTGTTCTGGATCAACGGTGTGGTCGGCATTAACCCTCCTGCTGTCGTCTACTGGGGACCGGTGGTAAGTGGCACCGTGATCTGGCCGATATTGTCAATGATCCTGTCCGGGCTGCGTGAACGCGCCCGTGTCTGACTGAACTGATGAGCACGTTCGCACCGATCAAGGATTATCATTCCGAGCAACGGCTGTTTGTGTCCCGAGTAATCCTTTCGTCCGTCGTCGGCATCATCTTACTCGGCATTGTCATTGGGCGGCTGGTACAACTACAGATCGTTGACTACGAATTGTTCGCGGCAAAATCGCTAGGCAATCGTGTGCGCATTGAAGCGTTGCCACCAACACGCGGACTGATATTTGACCGGCGCGGTCGAATTCTTGCAGAGAACCTGCCCGCGTACCAACTCGAACTCATTCCAGAGCAAGTGCCGAACATCGCGGATACGCTTAAGCGATTGGCCAATATGGGTCTGATCGAAGATGAAGACATTCCCCGCCTGACCGATCTGACCCGGAATGGTCCGCGTTTCAAACCGGTGACATTGCGCTTTCGGCTGACAGACAACGAGCTCGCTGACTTCGCGATTCAACGGCCACGATTCCCCGGTGTCGACTTCCAGCCGCGACTCGTCCGGCATTACCCGAACGGCGAATTAATTTCGCACGCAATCGGCTATGTCGGTGCACTGAGTACGGCCGACCTGCAACGGCTCGAACAATCCGCCTATGCCGGCACATCTCACACCGGCAAAACGGGTGTCGAGCATTTCTACGAACAATTGTTACACGGAAAAGTCGGCTACCAGCAGGTGGTCACGAATGCCCGCGGTCGTCAGGTCCCAACCGGAGCAAGGGATTTTTCTGACTCATTGCCGGATGGCGAATCGCCAAGCCCGGGCGCAAATCTGTACCTGACGCTGGATCTCGACTTGCAACGTATCGCAGCAAAAGCCCTGGCCGGGAAACGTGGGGCGGTTGTCGCCATCGATCCGAATAATGGCGATATTCTGGCGCTCTTCAGTGCACCGGCGTTCAATCCGAACCTGTTTGCTGTTGGCATGAGTCAAAGCGAATACAACGCCTTGCAAAACGACGAAGACCGGCCGCTGTTCAATCGTGCGGTACGCGGTACCTACCCACCGGGCTCCACAATCAAACCCTTCCTGGCACTGGCAGCGCTGGAAACCGGCGCCACCAACGTCACCAAACGTATTTATTGCAAAGGTTGGTACAGCTTGCCGGGAAGCAGCCATCGCTACCGCGACTGGCGCCGTGGCGGTCACGGTGAGGTCGATCTGCACGACGCGATCGCTCAATCATGTGATGTTTATTTTTACTCGATGAGCCGTGATATCGGCATCGATCGCATGCACTACTACCTGGATCAATTCGGACTCGGCAAAAAAACCGGGCTGGACATGACCGGGGAAGCGAACGGACTTGTTCCATCAAGAGCCTGGAAAAAACAGGCCTTTCGCGAGCGTGCAGACCAGGTATGGTTTCCGGGTGAGACAGTAATCGCCGGAATCGGCCAAGGTTACCTGCTGACCACCCCTTTGCAACTGGCGAACGCGACAGCAGCGCTGGCCGCACGTGGCAAACGCTTCAAGCCGCGCCTGGTCGCAGCGTACGAGGATCCACTAACCGGCCAGCGGACCATGCTCGGGCCGGAGCGGCTGCCGGATGTGGAGATTACGAATGACTTCTTCTGGGACAATGTCCTGATCGGGATGCATGATGTCATGCAGGGCCCGAGAGGTACCGCAAGGGCGGTCGGGCGAGGCGCCCCCTACGAAATGGCAGGCAAAAGCGGGACCGCGCAGATTTTCTCCGTGGGCCAGGATGAAGAATACAATGAAGACGAGATCGCAGAGCGACTCCGCGACCACGCGTTGTTCATTTCATTCGCGCCATTCGATGCGCCGCGCATCGCAGTCGCCGTGATCGTCGAAAACGGTTCGAGCGGTAGCGGTGTCGCCGCACCAATCGCGCGGGCCATCATGGACGAATACCTGGGAGTGGATGCCGATGGACTTTAGCGACTCTGCACCGCTGTTTGAACGCAATCCCGTGCCATTGCGCAACATGGCAGGCATCGTGCGACGCTCGAATCTCGACGGCCCATTGCTTGGCGCCCTGCTCCTTACCGCCGGGCTTGGACTGATTGTTCTCTATTCTGCGGTTGGCCAGAATTTCGATCTCTGGTTGCAACAATGCCTTCGCCTGCTGGTTGCTTTGGTGGGTATGGTCATCATTGCGCAATTGCCACCAGACCTGATACGCCGCTGGGCACCGTGGGGCTACTTGTTCGGTTTGTTGTTGCTCATCCTGGTGCTGGCAAAAGGAGAAGTCAGCCAGGGAGCGCAACGCTGGCTCGATATAGGCATCAGGTTTCAGCCATCCGAGATTATGAAACTCGCTGTACCGATGATGGCAGCCTGGTATTTGCACAACCGGCAACTGCCACCCAGGTTTGCGGACCTTATTGTCCTTGCAGCGCTGATCGCCGTGCCGACAGTGCTCATCGCGAAACAACCCGACCTCGGCACATCGCTGCTTATCGCTGCATCGGGCGTTCTGGTCATCATCCTTGCCGGACTGCCGATTCGAGTGATGCTTCTGCTGGGTCTTAGTACGATTCCAGGCGCATACGTGTTGTGGAATTTCATGCAGGACTACCAGAAACAGCGTGTTCTCACCCTGCTCAATCCGGATTCCGATCCCTTAGGTGCTGGCTATAACATCATCCAGTCGAAAATTGCGATCGGTTCCGGCGGACTCTTCGGCAAGGGCTGGACGAACGGCAGCCAGGCACAACTTGAGTTCCTGCCAGAGCGCGACACGGATTTTATATTCGCAGTGATGGCCGAGGAACTCGGCTTGCTCGGTGTGCTGGGCCTGCTGGGTTTATACCTGTTTATTGTCGCTCGCGGGCTATATATCGCGATACAGGCCCGAGATACATTTTCCAGGTTGCTGGCCGGCAGTATCAGCCTAACTTTTTTCGTTTACGTCTTCGTCAATACCGCCATGGTAACGGGGTTAGTGCCAGTCGTCGGCGTGCCGTTGCCGCTGGTCAGTTTCGGCGGCACATCAATGGTGACCCTGATGGCAGGATTCGGTATTCTCATGTCCATACACAATCACCGGAAACTCTTGTCTTACCAATGAAATTATTCACGCAATCCCGGCTGCTGCCGATGTTGTTACTGCTGTTCGCGAGCCACGCAGCAAGCGCACTGGACACAAGTCGAACAGACGTCAGTCTCTTTATCGACTCAATGGTCAACGAGCACGATTACGACCGGGAAACGCTCGAAGCGGCACTCAAGAACGCAAAATCCCAAGAATCGATTCTCAAGGCGATCAGCAGGCCGGCGGAAAAGACGATGGAATGGAGTGAATATCGAAACATTTTTCTGACCGATAAGCGCATCAATGCCGGTGCAGAATTCTGGCGGGAACATGCTGCTGACTTGCAACGCATAAGTGATGAAACTGGCGTCTCGATCGAAATTCTGGTTGGCATTATCGGTGTCGAAACCTATTTCGGTCGCATCACCGGCAACTACCGCGTGCTTGATGCACTATCCACGCTTGCTTTCGACTATCCGCCGCGGGCAAAGTTTTTTCGCAGCGAACTCAAACACTATCTGCTGCTCGTCCGCGAGGAAAACATGGATGCAACCGATGCAACCGGCTCCTATGCCGGAGCAATGGGGCGACCACAATTCATGCCATCAAGCTATCGTGAGTATGCGGTCGATTCGACCGACGATGGCAAACGTGACATCTGGTCAAACTGGACGGATGTGATTGGCAGCGTCGCCAACTATTTTGTCCGCCACGGCTGGGTCGAAAATGCCCAGGTGGTCGCACCGGCAAGCCTTGGCGAACAATGGCGTGGCGAGACACCGAAAAACACGACCAAGCCCAAAGAAACCGTGACCTCGCTGAGTCACCAGGGTGTTTTGTTCGCAACCGACTTGCCGGGAGACCAGAAGAGTCAGCTACTGACCTATGAAGGCGAAGACGGCACGGAATACTGGGTCGGCTTCCACAACTTCTTTGTCATTACTCGTTATAACACCAGTGTCATGTATGCGCTTGCCGTACATCAGCTTGGCCAGGAAATCGCACTCGAGGTAAACAGTGGCGAATCGTAATTGGCGTGAACGATTTAAACTGGTCGCATCATTCGTAATTCTGCTGTCCTTGTATGCCTGCGTCTCAACCGCAACGCGCGACAGCGCACCTGCTGGCGGTCCCTCCTCTGCCGGCCTGCCCGATGACGCAATACCTCGCCAGGAACCAAAAAGTCGCTACGGCAACGGCCCCTATTACCAGGTCTACGGTGAAACTTACAAAGTGCTGGATTCCAGTTACAACTACCAGGAACGCGGCGTTGCATCGTGGTACGGCAAGAAATTTCACGGCCGCAAGACCTCGAATCAGGAAGACTACGACATGTACGCGATGACGGCGGCGCACAAGTCGCTGCCATTGCCAACTTACGTGCGCGTGCGCAATCTGCGCAACAACAAGACCGTCGTTGTAAGGGTTAATGATCGCGGGCCTTTCGTGGACAACCGCCTGATCGACCTGTCCTACTCTGCGGCATTGAAACTCGACATGATTCAAAGTGGTACGAGCCTAGTTGAAGTAACAGCAATCAGTTATGACCAGCCGACCAGTAAAAATCCACCAGCGGCTCCGATAGTCGTGCGAGAAGAAGCATCACAGGGAAATATATTTGTTCAGGTCGGCGCGTTCGGTGAAGCGACCAACGCCCGCAGACGAATTGCACTCGTCAGGGATGGTGGCCTCGGTCCGGCATTCGTGCACGAGGACAAGAACAGTTCGCCAGGACTTTATCGGGTAAGAATTGGTCCGATCGCCGATGTGCTTGAATACGATTCAATTGTCGCGCAATTGCAGCGACTCGGGATTACGGAAACACACCTGGTGACCGAGTAGCAGGCTTGCGCAAGACGCCCGTCGCCCAATCGCTAAACAGGCACCCCAGAACGGTTTACGCGCCAACCGCAAGTCAGGGCCCCTTTCGCGACTGCTTGTCCTTAATAACACTCTTATAAAACTTGCCGAGCTCGCGGCCACGGGCACGCCGAACGGCGATACTCTCGCTGTTATAGGCATCTTCTCTGACCAGCTTTCGCCAGCGGCTCAGTCGATCCGCAGCGATATCACCACTGTCAACTGCCCGGCGAATGGCACACCCAGGCTCGTCTTCATGACTGCAGTCAACAAACTTGCAACTTGCTGCAAGTTCCGTTATCTCGGCAAACACATCATCGAGGCCGGCACTTACATCGGTCAATCGCAGCTCGCGCATACCTGGCGTATCCAGTAACCACGCACCGCCTGGCAAATGATGCATTTTTCTCGAGGTGGTCGTGTGCCGACCCTTTGCATCGTCATCGCGAATCGCCTGGGTTGTGATATCGCTTTGGCCCAGCAGCGTGTTTGAGAGCGTTGACTTGCCAACGCCGGATGACCCCAGCAGCGCAATCGTTTGACCATGACCAAGCCAGCCATCCAGGCATTGCAATGCATCCGGATCCAGCGAGTTGACTGCCTCCACGTGAATTCCCGGAGCAAGTCTGGCCGCTCTCCTGACAAATTCCTGCGGTTCATCGGCAAGATCCGCTTTGGTCAGAATGATTACCGCCATTACCTCGGCCTCACGTGCGATGGCAAGATAGCGTTCCAGGCGAGCCTCGTTAAAATCCTGGTTGCAGGATGAAACAATGAACAACGTATCGACATTCGCCGCAATCAGCTGCTCGCGCCGGTCAGTTCCCGGGGCGCGCCTTTTAAAAAGACTCTTGCGATCGAGCCGGCGAATGATGCGACAGGTATCAGGATTGAACAACAACCAGTCGCCTACCGTCACCCGTTCATGATCGTTGGACACAGGTGCTACGTGTGTATCAACATCAACGCCTGCAATCTGTAATCCGGATTTGTGCACATTCATTACGCGCACCGGCACAACCGGCGCCGCTGGCTGATCCGTAAGCTGCTGTTGAAAAAAGGAGTCCCAGCCGAACTCGGTTAACTCTGGCTGTGTCATGTCAGCAACTCAAATTTACGCTTATTCGACCGAAGTCTGTGATTGTTCGCGCAGGTACTGTGCCAGGTAATAAAAAGATGCGATTCCTTTGCCGGTACTGCTGGAACCCTTCCAACCACCGAAAGGCTGGTATCCGGGCCATGCCCCGGTCGTCGCACCCTGGGGACGATTGGCGTAGGTGACACCAACTTCAGCGTTGTCAAAAAACCATTCGGTTTCCGCTTCGTTCCCGTAAAATCCGGCCGTCAATCCAAGCGGCGTGTCGTTCATCAGCTGCATGCCCGTTTCCTTGTCCGGCACCCTGGCAAGCATTACGATCGGCACGAACATTTCGTGTTGCCACAACCTGTGTTCGAGCGGCGCCTCAGCCAATGTCGGTGTACAGAAATAGCCTTTTGCGGACTCACCACTGGTGAGGACTGTGCCACCTGTGACAATCGTCGCGCCGGATTCTCGCAGTTCCTTAATATATTCCTGATAATTTTCGTAAGCATCAACATTGATGACAGTGCCGAGATAATTCTCAACCTTTGTTGGATCGCCAACTTTAATCGCTTCAATCTGTGGCTTAAGCAATTCAAGCAGCGCATCAGCGACGGAGTCATCAACATAAATCCGCGACAACGCCGAACATTTTTCTCCACTCAAACCGAATGCAGAACGAAGAATGCCAAGCGCCGCGCGTTCGAGATCAGCGTGCGCCGTTACGATGCAGGCATTCTTGCCGCCCATTTCAGCAATACAAGGTCGCGCAAACCGGCCGTCGCTTAATTTCCGGATAATTTGCATGCCGACGCCGTAAGACCCTGTAAATGTTACGCCCGCCACGCCCGGGTGATCGACCAGCAATGGACCGGCAGAATCATCAGGATCGGCGAGAAAGTTGCAGACGCCTGCCGGAATACCAGCATCACGAACGCAATCCGCGAGCAGGCGCACCGCCCACGGCGTCTCCGGGGCGCCTTTGACGATTACGGTGTTGCCAGTCACCAATGCAGCAGCAGCAGGCCCGCCAGCCAGGGCAAACGGGAAATTAAATGGAGCGATCACTGCCCAAGGGCCGTACGGCTTCATTACTGACCGGTTGTGACTCTTGTAATCCGCCAACGGGTCGTCCGGCAAGACATGATCGAAACCATTTTGTTTTTCGAAGTCATCGCAATAGCAATTAAAAAAATCGGCAGTTTCCTGCACTTCACCAAGCGCCTCCATGCGATTCTTGCCAACTTCAAGTGCAACCGCCGCGCCAATTTCGTAGACACGTTCCTCAATCAGTTCTGCCACACGCCGTAATAATCGATTCCGTTCCGCAGGCGGCGTTGCCCGCCAACCGGGAAACGCGGCGCGCGCTGCAGCCACCGCCGCATCGACATGCTGCTCGCCGGCAAGCGGAAATCGTCCAAGTAGCCAATCCGTATTGATCGGGCTTGTGTCATTACTCAGCTCTTGTGCAAGAACATCTTCGCCATTGATGTAGTGCCCGTAGGAACCGCCCAGATTGCCACGAATTTTGGCCAACGCTGCCTCAAATCGATCGTGCAATTCTGCAGGAGGACTGAACATCGTCGAATAGGTCAATTTGAACGTCATTTACTCTGCGGTCCTGAAAACGAAATGGATCGCAGCATACTATGGAATGGCGCAGGCCTCGTCGATAGCATTTAGCTTGCCATCGTGCGCGACATGATCAGATGGTTAGGACATCACCCTTTTTTTGCTACAGACGCTACAATACGCGCCTTCGACGCCAACCCGACCTGAACCTATGCCTTTGAAAACACGTATATCGCTGATTTTACTGACTATATTGCTGCAATTCTCGGCCGTCACCAGCATGGCGCAAAACACGCCGGTGCCGCAACCGCCAATAATCGGCGCGAAGAGCTTTTTGCTGATCGACGCCGATACCGGCGCCGAGCTCGGATCGCTGGAAGCTGATCAACCCCTGGCGCCGGCGAGCCTGACAAAATTAATGACCGCCTACGCAGTATTTCGCGCGCTGAAAGAAAATCAGATTAGTCTTGCGGACAACGTGACGATCAGCGAAAAAGCGTGGCGAACACCCGGCTCAAGAATGTTCATTGAGGTTGGCACGACTGTGGTAGTCGAGGACCTGATAATGGGAATGATTGTCCAGTCAGGCAATGACGCGAGTGTAGCGCTCGCCGAACACATTGCCGGAAGCGAGTCTGTTTTCTCCCAATTAATGAATCAATATGCGGGGCAGCTTGGCATGACCGCGAGCAATTTTAAAAATGCGACGGGTCTTCCCGACGATGACCACTATTCGACGGCCCGTGACCTCGCAAAACTTGCACGCGGCATCATCAACGAATTCCCGGATTACTATAAGTGGTATTCGGTCAAATCATTCAAATACAATGACATTGAGCAGCCCAACCGCAACTCGTTACTATGGCGCGACGAGAGTGTGGATGGAATGAAAACCGGGCACACCGATGATGCTGGTTACTGCCTGATTTCCTCTGCAAAGCGGGGTGACATGCGCGTCATTTCTGTTGTCTTGGGAACTGCGAGTGCCAAAGTACGCGTTGACGGCAGTCAGGCACTCTTAAATTATGGCTTTCGTTTTTTTGAAACCCGACTTCTGTATCGCGCCGGGGAAACGATTACGCAAGCACGAATCTGGAAAGCAACCAATGAATTCACTGAATTGGGACTGCCGGAAGATCTGTACATAACCATCCCGCGTGGCAGTTACGATGAAGTGGAATCTGTTTTGAATATCCCTGCTATTCTCGAGGCGCCAGTCGCACTTGGCCAGCCACTCGCTGAATTGCAGGTAAATCTGCATGGCAAGAATCTCATCAACACATCATTGCGCGCTCTGGTCGAAAATCCGGAAGGCTCGCTGTGGCAGCGCACACGAGATGGGGTCAAACTCTGGTTTGAGTAAATGAGTAAAGATGAATCCCTGTTAACATTTCCCTGCAGTTTCCCTATAAAGATTATGGGGCGCGATCAGGAAAGTTTTCGTCACGCAGCGATTTTGCTGGTTGAACAACACGCCGGAAAACTGCCGGACGATGCGATTAGTATATCGACCAGCCGCAAGGGTAATTTTTTGTCGATTACAATAACGATCGAGGCGCAAAGTCAGGAGCAACTCGACAATATCTACAATGACCTTAGCGATCACGAAGCGGTCCTGGTTGCGCTATGACACTTCCCGCCAGGAGTGATGCAGTTCCAGAGGTAATCGTCGTTCGTTCACTGGGGCTGCAGGAATACGAGCCGCTCTGGCGGGCAATGCAACAATTCACGGATACACGTACACCAGCGACGCCGGATGAAATCTGGTTCACCGAACATCCACCGGTTTTCACCCTCGGGCTAAGCGCCAATCGCGATCATTTGCTGACACCCGGTGATATTGCCGTAGTCCAGACTGATCGTGGCGGGCAGGTAACCTATCACGGCCCCGGGCAGCTAATGATCTATCCATTGATCGACCTTAAGCGCGCCCGACTAGGCGTCCGTAGTCTGGTTACCGCACTCGAGCAAACCGTTGTCGATCTCAGTGCAGATTACGGAGTTGCTGCCTGCAGTCGCAGCGATGCCCCCGGCGTCTACGTTCAGGACAGGAAAATCGCGAGCGTCGGCTTGCGGGTTCGACGAGGCGCCAGCTACCACGGCATGGCGCTGAATATTGACCTTGATCTGGAACCGTTTTCCCGCATCAATCCTTGTGGATTCAGCGATCTGGAAGTGACGGATCTTCAGTCAGTCGGCATACAACAAGAAAGAAATGTTATCCAGGCGCAAGTACAGAACCACTTGCTGCGTCATCTGCACTTGGAAGACAGACAAGTCGTCAACGACTATTGAGTCTGTCAAGGCGCTCCGGTGTGCCGACATCCTCCCAGATGCCGTGATGGATGCTACCGCCAAGCCGGCCATCTGCGGTGGCGGCAAATAGCATTGGCGCTAACGAATATCGCCCGTCTGCGGAATTGGCGAAGAACTCTGGCCGATAACGCGCAATACCGCTAAATGTCAGTGTTGGCTCATTGACCTTGGTAACTTTGCCACCGAGTAAATCAAAATCGGCCCTGGGCTTGTACGCCGGTGTCGGAATAAGCACCAGGTGACCTTGTTCGTCTTCCGGCAGATCGATATTCGGCAGCGTCATATCGGTATAGACATCTACATTGACGACCCAGAAAGGAGCAGCTCCCAAAACCGGTAATGCCTTGTGAATACCGCCGCCGGTTTCTAGAATGTTGTCGTACTCGGGGCTGTACACGACCTGCAATCCGAATTGCTGTCCGGACCCGACATGTGCAGCAATTTGTTCGCCAAACCAGCCAAGGTTAATTACTACCATTTTTACGCTGGCTTTTGCGAGCATTCGCAAATGACGATCGATAAGACACTCACCCCGGACTTTAACCAGCGCCTTGGGCGTCGTGTCGGTTACCGGACGGAGGCGCTCGCCACGACCAGCGGCAAGAATCATTGCAGTCATCCGTCAGCCCTTTCCAGCGCAGGCAGGATGCGATTGCTTATCAGGTCAGACAGAAATTCCAGCTCCGCATAGTGAGGCGCAACATCGACTATGTAACTCAGGGTTCGCGGTACATCCTGCATATAACCGTGTTTTTCATCGCGGTGTAAAAGGCGGGCAAAAATTCCTGCGGCCTTGAGGTGTCGCTGCACGCCCATCAAATCGAACTGGCGCAAGAATGTGTCGGCATCCAGCTTGCTCTGCACATCAAATTGTAACCGATCATAAAATGACATCGCCCATTGCACAATTTGCTCGACCGGCCATTTCACGTAGCAGTCTTTCAGTAGCGATACCAGGTCATAAGTTATCGGCCCTTCGACGGCATCCTGAAAATCAATGATGCCCGGGTTGTTTGTGTCCGTTACCATCAAATTGCGTGAATGAAAATCACGATGGACAAAAACCATTTCTTGTTGCAGCGCATTCTCGATCAGGTAATCGCAGCATGCACTCCATAATCGCTCCTCGGTGTCAGACAAGTTTATTCCAAGATGACGTTTGCACAGCCAGTCATGGAAAATTGAAAGCTCAAAGTGCAGTGTTTTCGCGTCGTAAAAGGGCAACTCCTTTTGATATGCAGATCCTTTTAGTTGCAATAACGCCAATGCATTCAGGGCATCGTCGTAAAGCAGAGAGGCGTTCGACGGATTTCTTTCGAGTTCGGCAAGGTACAACGTCGAGCCAAGGTCTGTCAGCAACAGGAAGCCTCTTTCAACGTCTGCTTGCAGGACCCGCGGGCTATTCAGGCCCATTTGCTCCAGGTAAGCCGCAATTTTGACAAATGGCCGGCAATCTTCCTGCGGTGGTGGCGCATCCATCAGAATGTAACTTTCTTCACCGTGCACACGAAAATAGCGCCGGAAGCTCGCATCTGCAGATGCAGATTCGAACTTTCGTGCGCCGAAGCCGTCCAATTGGGCCAACCAGTTCGTTAACTCAGTAAGACGATCATCTTTTGCCTGGTCCAGCGCTGCTATGTCGGGTCTCCCTGTCACGTTGAAGGCTGCCTTGAGATATGCGAAGGTAGCAAATCGTAATAGGTGATAACATCTTTTCCTCGTAACATCTTGTCCCTGTTCACATTTACCCGACACTTAAGCAGCGATTTGTTCAGATACGCTCTGCCCACAGCCGGCATCACGCTATTGCTCGCGCTTTCTCCAGCGATTGCGCAGGAGAGGCTGGTGTGCGCGACGCCGAATCCCCGACTACTGGACAGGGAATTGCTGCCTACGGAAATTGGCGCTGGCAATCCAGAGGCCATCGAACTACTGGTCGGGGAAATCGATGCATCGTTTGGCGATGTGCCACAGGCATCGATGTCCGGCGGCGTGTTGATGCGGAGCGGCGACAAACTCGTCGGCGCTGATGAAGCACGCTACGACCCGCTGACCCAGTCACTGCTTTTTGATGGCAACGTACGCTACGAGGCGCCGAACGCGCAGGTTTCAGGGACCTCTGCAGAATTTGCGTATGAAACCGGCCGAATTCGATTTGAAGGTGCGGAATTTCAACTCGGTCAGGGCAACGCGCGCGGCACAGCCAACGTCCTGGAGATCAACCAGGAAGGAATATTGCAACTGGTCGAGGTCAGCTACACCACCTGTCCGCCAGAATCGAACGACTGGATCATCGAAGCCGGTGAAATTGAGCTGGATAGCAAGACCGGTGTCGGTAAAGCACGAAAAGTTCGGCTGCGATTCAAGGGCGTGCCGATTTTTTACGCCCCATACTTTTCGTTTCCACTGACCGACGCTCGAAAATCCGGCGTGCTGACACCGGAGATCGGCAGTACGGGACGTAGCGGCAACGAAGTCAAAGTGCCCTATTACTGGAACATTGCGCCAAATTACGATGCTACAGTCACACCGCGTTTGTTAACCGATCGTGGATTGCAAATTGGCACGGAATTCCGCTACTTGTCCGGGAACAGCTTTGGTGCTGCGTTGGTCGAGTATTTGCCAAACGACAGCGTGTTCGGTGATGACAGGCTCATGATCGGATTCAATCATCAGACATTGTTTCAAAATGGCTGGCGCAACCAGATCGATTTTCAGGAAGTATCCGACAATCAGTATTTCGAAGATCTCGGCGGCAGTCTCAGTGCCTCAAGCATCACGCACCTGAATCGCAGTCTGCTGTTTGACTACTATGGTGACAGCTGGACCTTGCTCGGCAGAATCCAGGACTACCAGACCATTGATGATGCAATTACCGCTGCGGACGAACCCTATCAACGCCTGCCACAGTTTAGCGCGCGCGGCTACTGGCCGGACAAACTGCTCGGTCTGGATTTTGGATTCGATAGTGAGCTGGTTTACTTCGATCATGACGTGGGCGTGACCGGCTGGCGCCTGAACGCAGCACCAGAAATCGAAATTCCAA
>Ga0209987_10000223_pt1 | contig 28287 bp, 24 predicted proteins | sample N074metaG_FD_182134 | JGI IMG/M metagenome (GOLD analysis project Ga0209987, IMG submission 182134) | Deep subsurface microbial communities from Kermadec Trench to uncover new lineages of life (NeLLi) - N074 metaG (SPAdes) (version 2) | ecosystem: Environmental > Aquatic > Marine > Ocean trench...
ATTTGCCCGTCCACTCACACTCTGCAGCGCGCCATTTTCATCAGGCCCCACGAGGACCGTGCAGTCGAGCACCACCAGATCCGGGTCATCGAGGTGGTCGCTCAACCACTCGGCAGTTACCAGCGTGTCAATCGTTGGCTCGATACTATGCGTAGAGTCGGTCGGTTCGCTTGAGGTCGTACAGGCACTCATGAACGCCAATGTTGCGATCAGGGCGAAGAATTTCCGTGCGCTATGAGCAGATTTCATGCTTGAGAGGCTAGCATAAGTAAGGTAATCGCGGCTGAAGCCGCTCCCACAGCCCCGCCGCGATTACAATTCGCAGAATTTTTGTAACAACGGGAAATACAGTGCCGTGCGTACCGGCGCAGCAATCAAATTACGGTAAAGGGCTGCATACAAATCGAGCTGCGGCCGGTAACGGGCCGCTTCCTGCTCAAGGAATCCCTCGAGGTCACCGCCCTCGTGGGTGCTGGTCTTGTAGTCGACAATCCAGTGAACTCCTTCATCGTCGATACGAATCCGGTCGATTACGACCGACCGGACCTGTCCATCGATTACGCCGCTCACCGCCAATTCTGTCTCGCCGTCACCGAACAGGACCCAGCGACCTTTCTCATCGCTGGAGATTTTCCGAAGTGCAACCGCTACACGATCACACACTGCTTCGACTTCCTCTTCTCTCACCCCCAGTGCGCGCGCCCACCGCCCGCTGGTCCGGTGCAACCTTTCCTTATGGTCAATGTCGGCGATGCCATCTGACATCCTTTGTAACCAGCGATGCACGATGGTCCCCGCATGGCGCGCCGCCGAACCAACCCAGTGATACTCGACTTGCGACTCGTTGCCCGCTGCAGACTGATCGACCCCGCCCCTGCGTCCCGGCAATGGCGGCGCACTGGAAGGTGGCTCTGACTTCAGCCGGCGCAACACCGGAGCGACCAGATGCGCTTCATCGCCAGCGTAGGAAGCGGCGCTCTCGGCGATGCCTGATTCTGCAAATGCCCGCGCGACGACCGGCTCGATCGCGGGCCAGAGACGATGGAACAGGCTCCTGCCGTCCGGCTGCCGGTACGACTGGCCGTCCACTGTCAGGCCAACGTTGCCGATCAGCTGCAGACTCTTGACCGCACGCGTGCAAGCCACATAGAGCAGGCGGTCGAGTTCGAGCCGCTCCTTGTCTCTTTGTGTTGCCTCGATGAACTGGTGCAGCGGATCATTTTCGAGCTCGCTGCGGGGCCCTACCGTACTGATAATCATTTCACTGCGGCCGTCACTGCCGGTATTGATCAGCCAACTCAGTACCGCTCTGTCACTGACTCTCGCCGCTCTGCCCAGGCCATGCAGCACTACGTGGTCGAACTGAAGTCCCTTGGCCTTGTGCATGGTCATGATTTGCAGACGGCAGTCAGGATCGAGCCTGCTCGATACCCGCTCCCGGTCCAGCATGCGCTCGAGATCATTAACGTCGGCCAGCGAACCGGCCAACTCGATTCTCCCGATGACGTCCAGGAAGCGATAGACATTGTCGAGCTGTTCTGCGTCTCGCAATAAAGAGGGACCAGCCAATGCATACCAGGCCCGCTCGACACGATCACGCAAAGTTTCAGTGGCACTGCCGCGCGTCGAAGCAACCATCCTTTCGCGGAATTTTGTCAGCCGCTCGACGGCGTCGACGGACAGGGTTGCCATTCGATCCTGATCATCAAGCAACTCAACGACAGTGCTGCTTGCGTCATTCTTGACGATGCTGTGAAGATCACTCCAGCACAGCCCCACCCATGGGCCACGTAACAGGGCCAGCCAGGCAAGCCGGTCCGACTCATGGCACAGCGCCCTGGTCAGCGCAAGCAGGTCAATGATCTCCGGCAAATCAGTCAACTTGTCGATTTCAAGCGCCTGGTATGGAATGGCCGCAAGCCGAAGTTGGTGAGTGAGTGCCGGCAAAATAGTTCTGCTGCGGACCAGGACGGCAACGCCCTCGTCCGGGTGCTGGTGCAGGCACTCCCTGATAACCTCAAGCGTGTATCGGGCCTCCTCGTCGGGACTGGCGTCGAACAGCGGATGTATTCGATACTCGCCGCAATTCGCGTGCTCCTCGACCGGCACTGATTCAGAGTAGGAGATTGCGCCGCTGGATACATCGTCCTGTGAGGGCAGAATCTGGCTGAATATTGTGTTGAACCAATGTACAAGATGCTCACCGGAGCGAAAATTTCTCCGCAGTATCAGTGAATCGAGTTTGACGCCACCGATGCCGTTAAGTCGCGCCAGCAAGAACTGTCCGACCTCGGCATCACGAAACCGGTAAATCGATTGCATAGGATCGCCGACGCAGAACAAGGTGCGTCCGTCGCCCGGCGACCAGCCCGCCGTCAGTTTTTTCAACAAACCGTATTGACTAAGCGACGTGTCCTGCATTTCATCAACCAGCAGGTGCCTGAGCTGATAGTCGAGCATTAACGCGATTTCACCCGGTTGGTCGAGCGGCCCAAGCGCATGGTTCGCAGCCAACGCCACCTGGATATGATCACTGACGCCGCGTTCGCTGAACAGCCGTTGCAACTCCCCCACCGCCAGTGGCAACAATTTCAGCAATGCCAGCAGTACGTCCCATTGTTGGTCAACGTATCGTGGCTCAGGCAAGCTGCGCATGCGCAACAGGTTTTGATGCAGATCCGGCAACTCGCGCAGCTGATCGATCAGCGCGTACAGGGATTTCTTCTGGCCTTTATCACCAGCCGGGAAGCCGTCGTTCTTGTTGATACTCTTTCGCCAGTCGCCGCCTTTTGTCAGCAGGAGTCCGCAGATCGCCTGCCAGGCAACGCGATCGCCGGCAGCCCTGCCCGGCAGTTTGTTGCCGGGGGCTAATCCACACAGCGGATGGTCCGGTTTGTCACTTTTATGCAGATTGTCAATGGCGTAGCTAATCAGGGATAGAAGTTCAGACGCACGCTGTTCCGGGAATAGTCTGCTCAGGCGGGTCAATTGCTGTACGACGATGTTCTCGATATTTTTTTCGAGTTGCCTGCGTGCTTCAATCGCGTTCTGTGGATCGGACAGACCGCTACCAGTCATCGCCAGCCATTGATCCCGGTAAGCGAGCATTCGCGAAATGTGCGAAATGTAAAGGCCCGTGTGATTGTCCAGGTGCATGAGTACACAGGCAACGGACTCTCCGGCGCCATCCTTAGCGTCAAGGTTGTCAAACGTTGCGGCCGCAGCGGCGCGGTACATGGCGCTCATCTCCGCACCGGTCAGCGTGGCGCCGATCCCCCCAAGCCCGGAGCTAAGCGGCAGTGATCTGGCAATACCTGCGCCAAAAGCATCGACTGTCTGGATTCGCATGCGGCCAGGTGACTGGATGAGATTCCAGGCTAGCTTGCGATCGCGCGCCAGCGCCGCGGATGCTGCCCGGAACGTAGTACGTTCGTGTTCTGCCGCGGGTGCAACACCATCGCGCGCGAGCCGCAACGCGCCGATAACCCGTAGTTTCATTTCGGACGCAGCTTTTCGCGTAAAGGTAATCGCCAGGATTTCTTCCGGATTGTTCACTATTGCCAGCAGTTTCAGGTAGCGCTGGATCAGCAATTCTGTTTTGCCGGAACCGGCTGGCGCCTGCACGATTGCTGAGCGTTTTACGTTAAGCGCAGCGGCGCGCGAGCGCCCGTCTGCCTGCAGTAGCTCGAGGTCAGTGAGCACGCCTGGCTTCCTCGAGGCGGCTCAGAATGCCAAGTGGGCGCCCTTCATCCGCCGTCAGCAGCAGATTGATACGCACATCACCGGCCGCGATTTCCCTGAGTGCCCGGTGCACCTCGTCGCACCATGCAGCGAGTCGTTCCGGCCATGCATCCTGTCGGGCAACATCCGACTCCACGCTGCCGGGCGTCCCTTTGTAACTGATCGAGCGACTGTCTATGTTGATGAGTGCGAGTCCGCCAACCGTTTCCTGCAATACGTCCGCATACACAACAAGCTGCAGGTCCAGTGGATCACCATCCCTGTTGAGCAGATTCTTAGGCCTGCCGGTCTTGTAGTCGATGACGAGTAGCGAGCCATCTGTGAGACGATCGATGCGGTCGATCCTGAGCTTGAGCCGGACACCGTATGCTGCGGAGTCGATCGATTTTTCTACATCCACGACCACATACGCGGGGCGTTCGATCTCCGCGCTGACAAAACTTCGTAACAGCCGAAACAGCCGTGTCCGCTCGAGACCCAGCAGTCGCGCGTGCGTTGCATCCGCATGCCGCAGATGATCGGCAAGCGCCGAATCGATCGCACTGCCCAGGCGCTGTTCGAGATTCGCCGAATCCCAGTTTTTTACGTCTGCCTGGCTCGGGCGGCCGGCAAACAAAGTATGCAGGGCATTGTGGATGATATCGCCACGCACACCCGGAGCAATGCCGGGCTCGATGGCGTCGGGACGCCTGACCCCGAGGCGACCGTAAACGAATGCAGCGAAAGGCTCGACGGATTGTCGCTGTACCGTGTAAGCACCGCCTCTGACGGTTTCATCCGCGGTTACCGCAGGCACGGGATCATCCGTGATCATTGCCGTCGCGTCTGTTCCGTAAAACCGGGCGGCATGCCAGCCCGGATCTCCTGGTCCGCTATAGATATCAAGGGCCATCTCGTCCAGCAGGCTGCTGGCCGCCAACTCTGACTCGCCATCGCTTCGCGGCCAACTGAAGACCGCCGTTGGTGCGCAGCCCGCCAGGCGCTGCAACACGCGCCTCGAAAACAGGAGCGTGTCGGCAGGTGTCGCATCGGGCAAGCCGGATTCTTTTTGCAGTTCGCGCGACAGCAGCGACGAAGGATTGCCGGCAGGCGGCCAAAGACCTGCATGCATCCCGCTAATCCACACGTGGTCGAATTCCATGCCGGCAGCCTCGAGTGTGCCCATCAGCGACACGACGCCAGCATCTGCTTCAGGTTGAAAAATGACATCCGCCGCAAGCGAGGCAAGCCGCAGCACCGCCTCATTGAATCGCAGTTGCGGCGTTACGATTGCCGTTCTTGCCAGTTCATTCAGCAACTCGCGCCAGCGGTTGACGAGCTGGAATTCGCTGCTTGTCAGTGCTCCCTCGCCCGGCCAGCACCATTCGCTCAGCAATGAATCCATGCGGCCTGCCCAATATGCCGGGCTGGCCGCATGTCGCACATCCTGTTGTAACGCAATGACTGCTTGCATGCCGCGGAACCAGGCGAGTGAATCCGCGCTTTCGTCCCTGCCTTTGAGTGCCCGCAAAAGACTGCCGGCCGACCACGACTGATCGGGCAGCCTGCGCAATTTGAGCTCCAGGCGGCTGCGCCCCGCCAACTGCTGGCTGGCCACGCATTTGCTGCGAAGTAACAGGCTGATCTCTCGCGTGGAAAGGCCGTGATGGATCCACCGCAGGATCAACAATGCGCTGGATATAGCGGGAAAATCCGACAGCTTGCGACCGTAAGAGACATTGACCGCCGCGCGTAAGCCCTCGCCATCGTACTGCCAGCCCGGTGCCAGGCCTTCGCGAACCAGTCGCGCGGTTCTGTCTGCCTCGCTTTGCAAGGCCGGACTGATGACCGCTATCTTCGCCTCCGCATCACTTTGCAAAATATGCCGCGCCCAGGCGCCCGCCGCGCGCATCTCGGCATCATGATCTGCAAACGACGCCACGCTTGCATGAGCGCCCATATCAGGTTGCGGCGCCGAGCGCACTGTGCAACCAGCCGCCGTCAAGGCATCGATGATCTCCGTCACCGCGGGCGACAAGCGGTCAAATCCGGCAAAAACCACCGCCCTCGGCGCACGGGTGAGTTTGTTTGCCAGCAATCCCGCAACCAGCCGTGGGATGCTGTCCCGGTCCGTCCAGGCAGCCGATTCCAACAGCGCCTGGTAATCTGCCGCTGCGGCTGCAAACATCTGCTCATCGGGGCTGCGCGCTGATGCTGCGAGGTCAGCCAGGGGAACATTCCAGGCCTTGAGTGTCTGCCAGGCATCACGCGCCTGCCGAATGACACCACTCAAGGCAGGCACAGCGTCCGGCGCGTGTTTCCTGAGGCAGCGTTCCCACAGGATCGAACTGGAAAAATCATCGATGGTAAGCGGCAACGGCAGCGGGTCGGCAACGGCTTCGAGTTGCCGCTTGCACCAGTCGTTCCAGAAACTAATTGCGGGTGTTACCCAGGACTGGACGCCGGCTTCCAGCTGTTGCGCCGCATACGCAGCCTGAAGTTCGCGCGTCAGGCGCCGGCTGGCCGTGATGACTACTGCATCCCGGGCAATTGCGTCCTTAAGCCACAGGTACATCGGGTCACGCGTGCTGTGCCAACAGGGTGTCTATCCTCGAGAATAGGTCCTTGATAACATCCGGATCCGGCAAAGTCGTTATTCGAAAATGATCAGAATATGGCGTATTGAAACTGCTGCCGGGCGCCACCAGCACATGTTTGCTTTCCAGCAGTTCGAGCGCAAATGCCCGGTCATCGAGCTTGCCGGCCAGCGCTTCATCCAGCCGGATAAACGCATACATAGCGCCCCTCGGCATGATCATGTCCAGGTAGCGGCTTTGCCCGATGGCATCGGCGACGGCCTGGCGTGACTGAAACAGGCGACCGCCAGGGCTGACCTGTTCCCCGATACTTTGAAAACCGCCGAGCGCCGTCTGTACTGCCCATTGGCCAGGCACGTTGCTGCACAGGCGCAGGGCGGCCAGCAACTCCATCGCGTGTTTCAACGGTTCCGCTTTTTCCTGCTCGCCCGTAAACACGCACCAGCCCACACGGTGACCGCAGGCCCGGTAAACTTTCGAGAGTCCGGAATAAGTGAGAGACACCGTATTTCTGACCAGCGTCGCGATCGGAATAATCTCGGCATCGTCGAAGACCATCTGGTCATAGATTTCGTCAGACAGGACCACCAGGTTGTGTTGCTCCGCCAACGCGACCATTTGTTCGAGCGTAACCCTGTCGTAAACTGCACCCGTCGGATTATTGGGATTGATGATGACCAGCGCCCTGGTGCGCGGCGTAACCATCGCCTCCAGCGCCGCGAGATCGGGCACCAACGACTTCTCCGGCGGGCATGGATAATGCCTGACGACGCCGCGGTCCTGCTGCTGCATGACGACCGCTTCACGGGCGGGAAAAATGCCCTTCTGGTGGCTATAGGGTTCCGCCCGACCGAGGTTTTCGATCATTGCCAGGCGCATCGTCTCCGGCGTACGAAATCCAAATAACCCGGGGTTGCCGATATTCAGCGAGAGAATCTCGTAGCCCTGTTTTTCGAGCTCGCCGGCGCGGTGCGCGAGCTGGCCGCAAATCTCGTACTTGACCTCCGCCAGCGTTTTGCTGGTCTGGATGACTTGTTCGATCATCGCGCGATCATATAGCACCATCCCGTGACAGCGCTGCTATTTCTTCCGGGGTGTATTTCAGATCCTCACCAAGTATCTCGAGTGTGTGTTGTCCGAGCAACGGTGGCGCCTGACGATATTGCACCGGCGTGGCTGAAAAGCGCACCGGATTTGCCACCGTTGCGACCTCACCGGCGACCGGGTGTTCCAGATGCCGGACAAGCTGCCGCTCACTCGCATACGCATCCGAAAAAATATCGCCAATATTGTTGATTGGCCCGACGGGCACGCCGCAGGCGGTCAGCACCTGTAGCCAGTGGCCCGTGTCCTGCAGAAGAAATTTCCCGGCGAGAATGTCGATAAGCGACTGGCGATTCCCGACCCTGGCCGCGTTCGTCATGTATCGCGGGTCGGTCGCGAGATGCGGGCAACCGAGCGCCCCCACACAGGCTCTGAACTGCGGCTCGTTACCGACGGCCAGCATCAGGTGACCGTTCGCAGTGGCAAACAATTGATAGGGAACCAGGTTCGGGTGCGCGGTACCTTGCCGCTGGGGCACCTTGCCGCCGACCAGGTAATTCATGTTTTGATTGGCAAGCCAGGCCACCTGGCTGTCGTACAGGGCAATATCGATGTGCTGCCCTTTGCCCTCGCCATTAAGTGCGGCCAGCGCTGCGAGAATCGCCGTAGTCGCGTACATGCCGGTCATGATGTCGCAGATCGCCACGCCGACCTTTTGCGGGCCGCCTCCCTCTGCATCTGCTGGACCCGTGATGCTCATCAGGCCGGCCGAGGCCTGCATCATCGCGTCATAGCCCGGCTCGTCTGCACGCGAGCTCGTTTGACCGTAGGCCGTAATCGAACAATAGATCAGCTGCGGATTGATCGCATGCAGCGACGCGAAGTCCAGACCATAGCGCGCCAGGGAACCAACGCGGAAGTTTTCAATCAGTACCTCACAGGTTGCCGCCAGTTCGCGAATGATTTTCTGACCTTGCTCATGCGCAAGGTTGACGGTCAGGGACTGTTTGTTGCGATTGGTAGACAGGAAATACGCAGATTCTCCGGTTGGCCGTTGTTCACGATCCTTAAGCCACGGCGGGCCCCAGTCGCGTGTATCGTCCCCCGACCCGGGCCGCTCGATCTTGATGACCGTAGCGCCGTAATCGGCGAGCAGCTGGCTCGCCCATGGGCCGGCCAGCACCCGTGACAAATCGAGTACGCGAAGTCCATGTAGCGGACCCTGTGCCCCTGTGGTTTTCACGCCTGGCCTCCCCAAAAATAAAACCCGGCCAACCTTGCGGTTGGCCGGGCGGGTCCGCACGGAGATTGCGGATTGCGCGGCTGAATCGCCTGACTCCTGTTGCCAGGAACCTGTCCGACTCAGCCTAGCTCTTCAACCTCGGCGCCATTCACTTCCGGCGGCGCCGGGTCCTGTGTATCGCCCGGGTCTTTCTTCCCGTAGCGAATCATTAACTGTTCAACCTGATCCGGAGTCACCCTGCTGATCGAGTGAATTCGGGCCTCGCCACCCGAAAATCTGTCGAAAATTATCGAGTCTCCACCATAGGGGCAAAGCCTGTCGTCACGGGACCTGGTCCCCAACTGGAACGACGATTTAAGTCCGAAACTCGGCGCCAGCAAGCGGACATAGTAGCTTCGCTTGGCGGACGCATGAATCAGCAGGCTGTCTCTGCTCAGTGGCGTATAGTCTCGGATAGTCCGGATCCAGATGCAATCCGAGCCATTCAAATCGAGGTCTTCGGGAAGCTTGTCAGCCTCCTCAGCGGCCGCAGAAACGATTAATAGAGTGCATGAAATAAACACTATTAAACATTGTTTTATAAGATCTTTTCTCATAACTCACACCGCTGCCAAGGACGCGTTACGGATGCTCCATGGTGGCCGAACTTAATCCCTTGGACTGGTCGAATTTACCTTAAGTTCATGCTAAATCCGCAGCTTCCAGGCGACCAACCGGCCGCGAGGCATCCTGAATCCACTCGCTCCAGGAGCCGACGTAGACACGCGGTTCATCGAGGCCGGCTATCGCGGCCGCCAGCACCAGGTGACAGGCCGTCACGCCGGAGCCGCACATGACGGAAAATGCCGGCGGCGTACCGCTGCCCAGGAGCGTGGCCCACGCCTGACGTAGCTCTTCGGGCGATTTCCAGGTGCCATCGGCATTGATGTTCTCAGTGAAGGGAAAATTGATTGCGCCCGGAACATGTCCCGCAACCGCGTCAATCGGCTCCTTCAGGCCGTCGAAACGCGGCCGGGCCCTGGCATCGACAAGATGTAATTCACGCCCCTCGCTGATCGCTGCGCTGATTTCACCGGTCGTTGTTACGCGGCCGGCATCGGGCGATGCCGGGAATGAGGATTCGGGATATTCGGGCACCTCGGTTTCCACCTCTCCGCTGGCTGCGCGCCACGCATCAAGACCGCCATTGAGCACCGCGACCCGCGCATGGCCAAACCAACGCAGCAACCACCACAGGCGCGCTGCCAGCGCCCCGCTGGCGGTGTCGTAGACAACGACCTGCGTGCCTGGCCCAATGCCCCAGCTCTCAAGCGTGGCTTTGAAGTCGTCCGGTTTCGGCAGCGGGTGGCGCCCGGAGGCATCGGTTACCGGTCCGGCGAGATCGCGGTCGAGGTCCGCGTATAAAGCGCCGGGAATATGACCGGCCAGGTACTCTGAGTGCCCCTTCTGCGGCTGCATCAAATCGAAGCGGCAATCCATCACCCGGCAATCAGCGGGGTATGCCATCGCCTGGAGTTCCGCGACCCCGATAAGTTGGTGATAGCTTTTCATTCTGAGCCTTGTACACAGGATTGGCCTCAGACACAATATGCGCCCGTTAGCAGCCCGGAGTCACTTGGTGGAGAAAATACTTGTAGGCCTGAAGCGCGTTGTTGACTACAACGTCCGCGTTCGCGTCAGGTCCGATGGTAGTGGTGTTGAGACTGACGGTGTCAAGATGAGCATTAATCCGTTCGATGAAATCGCGCTGGAAGAAGCGCTGCGGATCAAAGAGCGTGGCGAAGCCGGCGAGGTCATCGTCATATCGATAGGCAGCAGCGATGTGCGGCAGCAGCTGCGAACGGGACTGGCGATGGGCGCCGACCGTGCCATCCTGGTTGAAACTGATGCCCAGACCGATCCATTGACCAGCGCCCGCATACTGCTGGAAATTATCAAGCGGGAAGATCCCGGTCTCGTGTTGCTCGGCAAGCAGGCTATCGACAATGACAACAACCAGACCGGTCAGATGCTGGCTGCACTCTGGGGCCGGCCACAGGCGACGTTCGCATCAGAACTCGCCCTCGACGGCGACCAGGCGACGGTAACCCGGGAGGTTGATATCGGGCTCGAATCAATCGAGATCGACCTGCCTGCAGTGGTTACGACCGATTTGCGGCTCAATGAACCGAGATACGTAAAGCTGCCTGACATTATGAAAGCGAAGAAAAAACCACTGGACCAGATTCCGCTGGCTGATCTTGACATCGAGGCATCCGCGGCACTCAACGAAACTGCTTTCGCGCCGCCGGAAGAACGGCAGAAAGGAATAATCGTCGATGACGTTGCGGGCCTGGTGGCCGCGCTGCAAGACAAAGGGCTGCTGTAATGACAAGAATCCTGCTGATTGCCGAACATGATGGCACCTCGGTTAACCCGTCAACCGCCAAGTGTGTAACCTGCGCCAGTGAAATACCGGACGCAGAAATCCATGTGGCCGTTTTGGCAAAAGATGGCGCCAGCCTGGCGAGCGAAGTTGCCGGCCTGACATCGGTCGACAAAGTCATCCAGGTCGATAACCCCGCCAATTCATATCCCGTTGCTGCAATACTTGCGCCGCAAATCGTCGCGATTGCGGACGGCTACTCCCACATCTTTGGCCCGTCGACAACATTCGGCAAGGACCTGATGCCGAGAGTTGCTGCATTGCTTGGCGTCAATCAGGTCAGCGACATCATGAGTGTGCTGGGCAGTCACAGCTTCAGGCGGCCGATCTATGCGGGCAATGCAATCGTCACGGTGGAAGCGCCAGCAGGCCTGCCAGTTGTGGCCACGGTCAGAATTGCATCCTATGCAAGTGCCGCCGGGGGAGGCTCGGCGTCAATCGAGGCAGCATCTGTCGATGCAGACATACCGGGTCACACGCGCTTTATCGAGCTGCGCTCGGGCAAATCCGACCGACCTGATTTGCAGACTGCCGCCAAAGTGGTGTCAGGCGGACGGGCACTCGGTAGCGCGGAGAATTTCGACCTTATTTACAAGCTGGCGGATGCACTCGGCGCGGGTGTCGGCGCTTCGAGGGCCGCGGTTGATGCCGGCTATGTGCCGAACGAAATGCAGGTCGGTCAGACCGGAAAGATCATCGCTCCCGAACTGTACATTGCGATCGGCATCTCGGGCGCCATCCAGCATCTCACCGGAATCAAGGATGCAGGGACTATCGTCGCTATCAACAAGGACGGCGAAGCACCGATTTTCGAGATCGCAGACATCGGGCTGGTCGGAGACCTGTTCAAAATCGTCCCCGAACTCGAGGCTGCTGTAGGAGCGGCCTCTGGCCGCGAATAAATCGCCCGCTGGGGCGGGCTCCTACAGGTTAGCCAGAATCGACTCGGCCTTGCTCACCTCAAGCTTGCCCGGCGCTTCCACGGCTACATGCGTAGCCGTTCCATCGTCGATGATGATCGCGAATCGCTGCGACCGGGTCCCCATGCCGAACGCCGTACCGTCCATTTCGAGGTCGAGCGCCCTGGCGTATTCGCCGTTGCCATCCGCGAGCATAATTACCTGGTCACCAACCTTCTGATCTTCGCCCCAGGCGTGCATCACGAACACATCGTTCACTGACATGCAGGCAATCGAGTCAACGCCTTTGGCAAACAATTCAGCGGCCTGATTGACAAATCCAGGCAGATGACTCGCCGAACAGGTCGGCGTAAATGCCCCGGGCACGGAAACCAGGACCACTTTCTTGCCGGCAAATAATTCATCGGTTGATATTGCCCCGGGACCGGCATCCGTCATGATACCGAACACCCCGGACGGCATTTTTTCACCTACTCGAATAGTCATTAATAACCTCCAATAAATTATTGATCTTTATATCGTTTTATTGAGCTAACAATCGTTTTCACCGACATGCACAATAAGACCGTCCCAATCTTCATTCATTTCCAGCTGACAGGTCAGGCGGCTGTTGGCACGCCGGTCATAAGCAGCCTCCAGCATGCTGTCCTCCATATCATCCATTGCGGGCATTTTTTCAGTCCAGGCTTCATCGATGTAGCTATGGCAGGTTGCACAGGCGCAGGCACCACCGCATTCAGCCACGATGCCCTCGATATTGTTGTTGATTGCGCCCTCCATCACGGAATAGCCAATCTCGACCTCGACCTCGTGCCGTTCGCCTTTTGGAGTGATGTATATAACTTTGGGCATGTCCTGAATCTGGTGATGCAAAAAAACGGGCGCCGCAGGCGCCCGCATTTCACAGGGGCCAGCAGCTAATCAGATGTCGCGGTCCCGGCGGCGCTGTGCCAGCTCTCGCTGTTGTTTCCGTGCGGCGGCCTCGGCAAGGCGAATCTGTTCATCGCGCTGAATATCACTATCGATAACTCTAATCCACTGACGTGAAATTTTACGGGACCGACGGGTTTTTGCGGCCTCACGGAACGCTGCAACCGAAGCCCGGTACTTTTGCTGATTGTACAGGCACATACCAAGAGAGATTTGTGCATGATCGGGGCTCTTGATGCCGCCCTTCTTGATGCCCTTGTTTATCGCAGCGACACACTGGCCAAACTGGCCTAGGTTCAGGTAGGCGTTGCCCAATCTCAGGTCCAGCTCGCCCTCAGTACTGAGCCTGGCTGCCTGCTGCAGCGCAGGAATTGCTTTCTCATCCTCGGCAGCCAGCGTCCAGGCCTGCGACAGCAGCCGATAATTCTTGGCATTCTTCGCGACCCTGCCTGTCTCCATTTCCTCAGTGAGCAAAAGTGCCGCCTTGTAAGGAACTTCCCGCTGCAGGTAGAGCTGCGCCATCGTGACCAGTTCCGACTCTTTTTCGAGCAGTCCCTGGGTCATCGCGGCATCATAGGCGGCGACCAGGTTTTGTTCTTCACCCAACTCAGTGTAAGCACCCGCGAGTGAGAACCAGTAACGCTTTTTCGGCCATTTGACGAGCAGGATTTTCTGGATGTCCCTGACTTTCTCGTAGTTCTCCTGCTGAAAAAAAGCAAAGTTCAGAAGCACGTACCAGTCTTCCTTGACCGTTAGCTCGCGCTTCACCGCCACCGCCATGGCCGCTTCAATCGGCCTTACCATTTCCGCATAGCGATCGATCTGGTACAGGTTTTGCGCGTAAAGGATATAAGGGTCCGGCGGGGGATTGGTTTCCAATACGAACCACTCATCCAGCAAACGAATCGCCTTGTTGTAGTCCTCTTCCATCGTTGAAAGCTGAGCAAGCGTATACAACGTTTGTTTCTTGATTTGTTCTTCGATACTCGGAATACGCAGCATTTCCTCGTAGGTTGCGATCGCTTCCGGCATTTTCTCGAGGTTGTAGTACACGAAACCAATGTAGTTCAGTACATTCTGTAATTCGTAATCCGTCAGTCCTTTCTTGCCCTTCAGCGTGTTCAGTATTTTCAGTGCGGTTGCGGAATCATCGGCGTCGATCGCATCCTGGGCTTTCTGAATCCGGTCATAGACCGTCTTACTCACTGCCTGCGCCTGCTTGGTCTTCCGGTTATCCCGTTCTTCGTCTTCCTGGTCAGCATAGGCCGCGCCGGTGGCGAAGATTCCGCAAACCAGCCCTACGAAAATACGTGAGAGCAAACGGTGCTTGCTGTTCATAAGCATGATGTCCTTAATAACACTGCTGTTTCCGGCTATTCTTCGATTCGAAAACTTATTCGCGTCTTGACGCCCACCACCTCGACCGGTACCCCATCGACGACCCGCGGCTTGTACTTGAATTTCAGCACGGCCCTGGTCGCCGCGCGTTCGAACAGGCTGCTGGTCGAGTATTCAACAATCGGATCCTTGACCGTGCCCGCGGCGGTCACCGTGAAACTCATGTCCACGTAGCCCTCGACCCCACGTGACAATGCGCGCGCAGGATAGATAGGCGCAACCCGGACGATCGGCAGATAATCGCCTTCGGCGATATTCATGCCACCGGGTCCGCCAATGTCAACGTTGGTTACCGCCGGTGGCGGCGCTATGTTGATAGTCGGTGCGTTCGGATCAATTCTGTCCAGATCCTGAGGTGGCATCTCCGGCGGCAACTCCGGTGGTTTCTCGGGTTTTTCCGGGAGTATATCCTCGGTATTGAGGGTCTCATTTCTTTTGATGCGGACAAAATCGAGCTGGTACCGCGTCCTTTCCTTGGTGACGGCATCCTCGGCATGTTCGATCAACAATTGCATGATGAATAACAGCGACAAGGTAACGGCCATTCCGACGACGATGGAAAATGCGTATCTACCAATCATGATCAGCGCTCCGCTTACGGGTTTGCAGCGATGGACACGTTATACACCCCCGCCCGGCGAGCCGCATCCATAACGATAACAAGCATCTCGTTGGTCGACTTTTTGTCGGCCTGGATGACCACCGATCCCTTCGGATTCTCGGCGTGCAATCGTTCGATATTGGGCCGCACTGCACGCGGGTCGATCATACGCCGATCGATCCAGATCTCGTCGTTCGCGCTGATTGCAATCAGTATGTTGGCATCAGCGACACTCTCGGCAGTCGGCGCATCCGGCCGGTTAACGTCGATTCCCGCTTCCTTGATGAAAGACGCGGTAACGATAAAGAAAATAAGCATTATGAAAACAACATCGAGCATTGGCGTCAGGTTGATTTCATTTTCCTCTTCTTCTCCGCCTATTCCTGCAATCGATCTACGCATTTTTCAATGTCCTTTTAATGATCCATCGTGAGCGAGTCCTCGAGGAACTCCACTTCGCGCGCCGCACGGCGTGTCAGCAATGTCACCAGGAGCACTCCGGAGAGGGCTCCCACCATACCCGCCATTGTCGGCACAGTTGCCTGAGACACGCCTCCAGCCATTGCCCGCACATTTCCCGAACCGGAAACTGCCAGAACCCCGAACACCTTGATCATGCCGGTTACGGTGCCCATCAGACCCAGCAACGGGCACAGCGCCACCAGGGTCTGAATCATCGGGATGGACCTGTTGGTCGCCATCGAGAACTGTGAAATCATACCCTCGCGGATTGCGTGCGCGTTCCATGACTTGCGCTCCGGGCGTGACTCCCAACGGTCATGAATGTCTCTTGACATGGTCTTCATCTCTGAGCGGAAATACATCAACCGCTCAGCGATCAGCACCCACATCACGAAGATCGTGAACGCGATCCAACGCAAAACCGGGCCGCCCAACTCCATGAAATCGCGTATGGCCTCGAAACTGTCAGTTAGCCACAGCATTACGTTACCCGTGCTTCTCTGAATGCGTCGCAACAATGCCGGCACTCTGTGACTGGATTATATTGATGATCTTGCGACTCTGGCCACTGACCAGCGTGTGGATCAGTACCATTGGAATAGCGACCACCAGTCCGAGTACCGTGGTCATAAGCGCCTGGGAAATACCACCAGCCATCATCTTCGGGTCGCCAGAACCGTAAAGTGTGATTACCTGGAAGGTTTTGATCATACCGGTAACCGTTCCGAGCAGACCCATGAGCGGCGCTACGACGGAAATTACCTTGATAATCAGCAGACCCTTGGTCAGATCCGGCATTTCTTTCAAAGCGGCTTCACTCAGTTTGAGCTCAATGGTTTCAGTGTCTGCACCCCGGTTGGCTTCATAGGCAGCCAGTACACGCCCCAGCGGATTGTCGGTGCTGGCGGATTCGCGTTTCAGCTGTGCGGATACCTTGCGGCCTGCCGTCGACAAACCGGCCGCGCGCCACAGCGCTATCAGCAAGCCGATGACGCCAAGGCCCATGATGCAGTAGCCGACGATGCCGCCCTGCCGCAGACGATCACCGACTGTCGGCGATTCGACCAGCAATGCCAGGATGCTGCCGCGGGTACCATCGAGACCAAAGGTCACTGTTGTTCCGCTGGCAGCATTCACAATGTCGTCTGTCGAGTTGGTATAGCGGCCTTGCTCCGGTTGCCGGGTCAGCTCGGAGACAGACCCTGTCGCGGAGTTGTACCGCAGGTAACCGTCTTCGAAAACAATATTGAAGGGACCCACACGGACTATGGCGGTATTCATGACCTCGCCGTCCGCAAGCGTTATTTCGTGGTTAAACCTGACAATCTTGCCGGATTCGGTCACTTCGCGTTGCAGCTCATACCAGAGTCTTTCAATTTCAGTGATGGACGCAAGCGAACTGGCGCCAGCCATCTTGTTACCCAGTTCGACCAGGAAAGCCTCCCGGTCCGGGTACTGAATGCTGACCAGCGACTCGCTGAAGCGGCCTTGCGCATCGCCGGACACCGTCTGCAGTACGCCGAAGAGTTCCTTCAATGCGCCGAGACGCTCGTCCAGCGCCACGCGTGCAGCAACGATGCGTGTCTGGTTGTCCTCGAACAGCTGCTCGAGGCGCTCGCTGTTGCGCTCCTGCCGGGCCCGTTCCTGACGCGCCTGGTTCAGCAGATTTTGCTTCTCATTTCTGGCCTGGGCAAAGCGCTGTTCGCGCTGCCGTGCTTCCACAGAATCTCTGGCCTGACCGCGTTCGATCTGCTTCAGGAGTGCGTCCATGCTGGTGGCGTCTTCTTCCTGCGCCTGTACCATGCCCCCCATCAGGAAAAGGCTGGCAATCATTATTGTTAGTCGTCTCATGGATCAAGCTCCCCCGGCAGATTCAGGTGCAGGCACAGGGAGCAACATCAGCTCCGGTGCAATCAGTTGCCGGGCAACCCGGATGCCCTTGCGAACTTCGCTGCGGTGTCTGTTACTCAGTTGCTCAAAGGCACCAATTTCGGCGTTCCACCATCCCGTGATGCTGGTGTCATCCGACTGAAAATACAGTCCGATTCGACCGATGCGCAGCATGTTGTATTCTCTCGTCGAGCCTTCGATCTCCAGCGCCTGCACGTAATATTCGCTGGAAGACCCATAATCCATTTCGATCTGATAGGCCTCCATGACCTTGCGGAATTTCTCGGCGACACTGACGTCGGACCTTTCCAGGATTAGCTTCAGATTATCGATCCGCTCAACGCGCTCCTCCAAAAGGAATGGAATATCCAGCGCGATCGACTGCTCGAGCCCGTCGATCATGCGCTCCATGAGCGGAAAGATCTGGCGGTTGATCACATCGACCTGGTCCATGGATATCGAGATGTCTTCGAGCGTCGCCTTCTGACCGTTGGTTTGCGCTGTCATCAGGCGGTTGTAAACCTTGAGACCATCGATTTCCTTGTTGACTGCCCGGTACTGGTCCGCAAGAGAGCGCGCGCGCTCGACCACCTGGTTAATACGCTCTTGCGATTCCTGAGCGAGGTTCAGGCGTCGCTGATCAGCCTGAAGGACCTGGTCAACGGTCACGGACTGGGCGAAGACACCGCCGGCGACTGCGATAACTGAAGCCGCAAGCACTGCAGTTGTTATCGGCCGGCTGCTGAATTTGCACCGTTTCATGGATACTCCTTAAATTGATCTATTTATAATGGTTATTGGATTTCGGGAGAGGGATGCGCAGAAATCTTAAGGACAAATGCACAAAAAAAACGGGTGAACTACACCCCCTAATGAATGCAATCCCCCTTGCGCTCGCGACCCTCTCCACTATCGCCGCGGCGAAAAATTCTGGTTTTGACCCTTTGTCTGTGTAATTTTCCGTGTTAATTCCGAGCTGTCCAACCGGCATTTCTCCCCTGTGATGCCAGTCTCAATTTTCCGGGTCCCACCTTATTGGAGGCCAAGAATAGCACATGCTTCAGTTATCGCCAGCCCAACAGTGGCTTAACGTAACGCTGTTGGGACTAGCCTTGATGCGCCGCATGTCGCGCCAATTCGAGCTTTGCAATCGACACCCGGTGAACCTCGTCGGGGCCATCCGCAAGACGCAAGGTCCGTGCTGCGGCCCAGGCAGCTGCCAGGCCAAAATCGCCGCAGACCCCTGCACCGCCATGCACCTGAACGGCACGGTCGATGACACGCAGGGCCATCGACGGTGCGATCACCTTGATCATCGCAATTTCAGCGCGAGCCGCCTTGTTGCCCACCTTGTCCATCATGTCCGCCGCTTTCAGGGTCAGGAGCCGTGCCTGGTCGATTTCAATACGCGAATTCGCAATCGCTTCCCGCACCACACCTTGCGCCGACAATGGCTTGCCGAATGCCACCCGTTCGCCGGCCCTGCGACATAAATCTTCCAGCGCCCGTTCCGCCATGCCGATGAGACGCATGCAGTGATGTATGCGTCCGGGTCCGAGCCGCCCCTGCGCAATTTCGAAGCCACGTCCTTCTCCGAGCAGCAAATTGGCGGCGGGCACACGTACGTCCTCGAACAGCATCTCCGCATGGCCGTGGGGTGCGTCGTCATAGCCGTAAACGGTCAACGGCCGCACGATCTGCACGCCCGGTGTATCCATCGGTACCAGGATCATCGACTGCTGAGAATGGCGGTCTGCCTCCGGATCCGTCTTGCCCATGAATATCAGGATCCTGCAGCGGGGATCCATCGCACCGGAGGTCCACCACTTACGTCCATTGATAAGGTATTCATCGCCGTCCCTGACAATTGTCGCCCTGATATTGGTGGCATCGGAAGAAGCCACGTCAGGTTCGGTCATGGCAAATGCGGAACGGATTTCGCCGCGCAACAGCGGCACAAGCCAGTCCTGCTTTTGATCGTCATTGCCATAACGGGCCAGCACTTCCATATTTCCGCTATCGGGTGCTGCGCAATTAAATACCTCGGAGGCGATTGGCGAGCGCCCCATGAGTTCCGCCAGCGGCGCATACTCAAGGTTGGTGAGGCCGGCCCCATGTTCACTTTGCGGAAGAAACAGGTTCCAGAGCCCTGCCGCACGCGCCTTCTGCTTGAGGTCCTCCATGATGGGCGGAATCACCCAGCGAGAAGCACCCTGATCAAGGAATTCGTAATAGGCCGATTCGTTCGGATACACGTGCGACTTCATGAACCCGGCTATGCGAGATGACAGTTCGGCGACCTTCGGGGACAAATCGAAATCCATAAGTCGCCGGAGCATACCGCCATATAATAGGTGCCACAATGAAAGCATTACTGTGTAAAGAGTATGGGCCAGCGGAGAGCCTGGTCATCGAAGAGGTGCCCGCGCCGGTGCCTGGCAAGGAAGAGGTCCGCATCGGCGTGCATGCTTGTGGCGTTAATTATCCCGACAACCTGATCATCGCCGGCAAATACCAGGTACAGCCGCCATTGCCCTTTTCGCCAGGATTTGAGCTGGCAGGTGAAATACTGGAGCTGGGTGACGGCGTCACTCATTTGAACCCGGGACAGCGCGTAGCGGCGACCTCGATGGGTGGGGCAATGGCAGAGGAAATCTGCGTGCCAGCCACCAATGTAGTGCCGATTCCCGACACGATGGACTTTACCAACGCGGCCGGCTTCATCATTACCTACGGCACCTCTTATCACGCGCTCAGGCAGCGCGCCCAATTGAAGCCGGGCGAGAAACTACTGGTGCTTGGCGCCGGCGGCGGCGTTGGGCTCACGGCCGTCGAGATTGGCCGGCTGATGGGCGCCGAGGTGATCGCGGCCGCCAGTTCCACCGCAAAGCTTGAACTCGCCGGCAGCCGCGGCGCCGCGCACCTCATTAACTACACGGAGGCCGGCTTGCGGGAACAGGTGCAAGGGCTGACCGGTGGTTGCGGTGTCGATGTGATATTCGACCCGGTCGGTGGCGAATTATTCAAAGATTGCCTGCGCTCGGTCGATTGGGGTGGACGGATCCTGATTATCGGTTTCGCCAGCGGCACGATTCCGGATATTCCGGCCAACCTGCCGCTGCTCAGGGGCATATCGATCGTCGGCGTCTTCTGGGGCACTTTCGCGGAGCGCGAACCCGAGGCAAACCGTAACAACATGCGTGAGTTGCTGGCCTGGTTCGAGCAGGGAAAACTGAAGCCCTGCATTTCCAGGACCTACTCCCTCGAGGATGCGCCACTGGCCATGAAGGCGTTGCTTGAGCGACACGCCACCGGCAAACTGGTGGTAACACTTTAATACCGGGATTTCAGTAGTTGACTTCGATTGATGCATACAACATGATCCGCGGCTATGGAACTCGCATTTAACTCATTACTTACGCTGGTGGTCCTTATCGGGAGAAATTGCGGGTAGCGAGCAGAAACCATCAGGAAGAAAACGCCGACCCCGCATCCCGACCGGATCGTGGGGTTTTTTTTGGGTCAGATTTTTAAGGATTCGAAATGCAAATGTACTCGGAAGCAGATGTCGACGCCTCCTGCCTCGAAGGCAAACGTATCGCAATACTGGGTTATGGCAGTCAGGGTCGGGCACACGCGCTCAATCTCAAAGACAGCGGACATGATGTAGTCGTAGGATTACGGCCCACGGGTGCCAGCTGGGCAAAAGCCGAGGCAGACGGGCTGGCGGTGCAGGAGCCCGCTGCAGCAGCGATTGGCGCCGCGGTCATAGCATTTCTGACACCGGACCTGACGCAGGCGGACTTATACGCGTCTGTCGTGGATAACCTGCACCAGGGCGCTGCGATCCTGTTCGCGCACGGCTTCAATATTCATTACCAGCAGATTGAGCCGCGTGCCGATCTCGACGTCATATTGATCGCCCCGAAGGGACCGGGCGATCTTGTCCGCCGCCAGTACGAAGACGGCCACGGCGTGCCCTGCCTCGTCGCAATTGCCCAGGACCGTAGCGGCAACGCCCTGAAACTGGCGCTCGCCTATGCGCAGGGAATTGGTGGTGCCCGCGCCGGCGTCATCGAGACTACATTTGCCGAAGAAACCGAGACCGATTTGTTCGGCGAGCAGGCAGTCCTTTGCGGCGGCGTGACCGAGCTTGTCGTCGCAGGTTACGAGACACTTGTGAAAGCCGGCTACCAACCGGAGGTCGCTTACTACGAGTGTATGCACGAACTGAAACTAATCGTCGACCTGCTTCATGAAGGCGGTCTGAAAAAGATGCACGAGTTCATCAGCGAGACAGCCGCCTATGGTGACCTGGTCAGTGGTCCGCGCGTTATCGACGCACACACCCGGGAAAAAATGCAGGAGATTCTTGACGACATCCGCGACGGCACATTCGCCCGCAAATGGATTGCTGAAAACAAGGCCGGTCAGCCGGAATACAAGCGCATGATGGAGGAAGATCTCAATCACCCGATAGAAAAAGTCGGCGCGGATCTCAGAAGCCGCATGGACTGGCTGGAGAGTTAGTGATGGCAGCTGCCGCCAGCATGCATCGCGATGCCACCGACTGGGGTTCCGATGCGGGGTCGCCCCCTGCACCGATCAGCCTTGCCGATGTCAAACGTGCCAGAAAAGTCATTAAACCTTTCCTGACACCAACGCCATTCATCACTAACCCGCTACTCAACGCGCGCCTTGGTGCAGAAACTTTTGTCAAGCTCGAGAATATTCAGGACATTGGTGCGTTCAAGATTCGCGGCGCGATCAATCTGCTGGCAACCATGGATCAGAAAGAGCGCGCGGCTGGCATCGTAACCGCCACCCGGGGCAACTACGGGGCAGCGCTTGCCCGGGCATGTGCGATGTACAAGGTAAAGTGCACCGTGTTCGTGCCGGAGGACAACAATCCCGACAAGAACGCTGCCGTGGAGGCGCTCGGTGGGAAACTGGTCATCAAAGGTCACGACTTCGATGCAGCCTGGGACGCATCGGTGCGTCACGCCTGGAATTCCGGCGCCGTCTCGGTGCACCCGGGTAAAAGTCCCGAACTTGTCGCCGGACAGGCCACGGTTGCGCTCGAAATGCTGGACCAGGCGGAACACGGTCTTGACGTGATTATTGTTCCGGTTGGCGGCGGCAGCCTCGCAGCAGGTACGACAACCGTCGTCAAAACCGTGTCGCCGAAGACCAGGATTATTGCGGTGCAGGCGGAGAATGCGCCAGCATTTCACCATGCCTGGCATACCGGGGATTACGTGCCGATGGTCGCGACCAGGACTATCGCAGACGGGCTCGCGACTCGGGTGCCGGTCCGTTACACGCTCAGCATGATGCAGGACCTGGACGACTTCGTGCTGGTCAGTGAAGACGAAATATGCATGGCGATTCGCTGCTATGCAGAGACCATTCACCAGTTGGCCGAAGGTGGCGCTGCGGCGCCTCTCGCTGCAGCATTGCAATTGAAAGACCAGTTGGCCGGGAAACGGGTTGGACTGATCCTGACCGGCAGCAATATCGACAGCCGGTCCCTGATGTGGGCGCTGCGCACCGATTCCGTGCGTCACACACCGCAGGCAATTCCAAACTTCCCGATGGCCAGCCTCGACTACGGCGACTAGCGGAGTAACTAAATGGCAACCGAGCAGATCAAGATCTTTGATACCACACTGAGAGATGGCGAGCAGGCGCCCGGCTGCAGCATGACGCTCACGGAAAAGCTCAGGATCGCCAGGGCGCTGGCGGAACTCAAGGTCGATATTATCGAGGCCGGCTTTCCGGCTGCGTCGCCCGGCGATTTCGAGGCGGTCAAGGCGATCGCCGATGAGAACCGCGGCCCGACCATCTGTGGCCTTGCCCGGTGCAATCCGGAAGACATCGAGAAAGTGTATGCAGCGGTTAAAGGTGCAGACAAGCACAGGATTCATGTGTTCGTCGCCACGAGTGCAATCCACCGCGAATACAAACTCAAGATGGCGAAGGAAGAAATCATCAGGAGTGCGGTAGGCGCTATCAGCCAGGCACGTGAATTGTGTGATGACGTGGAATTTTCTCCGGAGGACGCGTCCCGCACCGAGCTTGCCTATCTTGCGGAAGTGGTGACCGCAGCCATCGAGGCCGGCGCGACGACAGTCAATATTCCTGACACTGTCGGCTACACCGTGCCGGCGGAGTTCGACCTGTTGTTTCGATACCTGAAAGACAATGTAGCAGGCATCGACGATATTACGCTGAGCGTCCATTGCCACGATGACCTCGGCATGGCAGTCGCCAACAGTCTCGCTGCCGTTGCCGCGGGCGCCAGGCAGATTGAATGCACGATCAACGGCATCGGTGAGCGGGCCGGAAACTGTTCGCTCGAGGAGGTCGTAATGGCGCTCAAGACACGGGCCGAGTTTTTCGCGCTCGAGTCCGCGATTGACACGACGCGACTGTATCCGACGGCGCGGCTGGTTGCCGGCATCACCGGCATGGCCATTCCGCGAAACAAGGCGATCGTCGGCGAAAACGCTTTCGCACACGAAGCGGGAATTCATCAGCACGGCATGCTGCAGCATCATTCCACCTACGAGATCATGCGGCCGGGCGATGTCGGCATCAACAAATCGAAACTGGTGCTTGGCAAGCACAGTGGGCGGCACGCGTTTCGCGATCGCGTGAAGCGCCTGGGCTTCGCCCTCGATGAGTTTGAAACGAACCGTGCGTTCCAGGAATTCAAGAAACTGGCCGACCGGAAGAAGGATATTTATGACGGTGACATCGAAGCCATCATCATGAACGTGGATAGCTCGTCATCGGGACCATGGATTCTCAAGTCCTTGAAAGTAACTTCCGCTAGTGGCGAGCAATCAACTGCAACCCTGAACCTGATCGATGAAAACGGGGACGAAAAGATTGAGACCGCGAAGGCGGATGGACCGGTCGAAGCCGCTTTCAGTGTGCTTGAATGTACGACCGGCATCGACCTGATATTAAAGAACTTCGAATTGCATAGCGCCACGGTCGGGGAAGATGCCCAGGGCGAAGCTACGGTTACCGTGGAATACAACGGTCAGAGCTATCGCGGACACGGCACCAGCACGGATATTGTCGAGGCCGCCTGTTGTGCATACCTGGAGGTCATCAACAGAATTCTGCGCCGCCGGGAGCGCGGCCTGGAAGATGGGCACCCTGCCTCGGACATCAACCGTGCATCTATATAATGATAAGCTACACGGATGAGTTTCGAAGGCGGAAAATTAATCTGGATGAATGGCCGGGTGGTGCCGTGGGAACAGGCTACGGTTCACGTGCTGTCACATGCGCTGCATTACGGCTCTTCCGTCTTCGAGGGTATCCGGGTATACAAGACGCCCGGCGGGCCGAAGGCGTTCCGGCTGACGGATCACATGCAACGCCTCTTTGACTCCGCCAAGATCTATCGTTTGCCAATTCCCTACGAGCGTGACGAATTGATCGCCGCCTGCAAGGAAATTGTGCTCGCGAATGAACTCAAGAACGGTGCTTATATTCGTCCGATCGCATTGCGGGGTTATGGCGACATTGGTCTTGTGCCGCAACCGGAACATCCGGTCGATGTCGCGATCGCCGCCTGGGAATGGGGCACATACCTCGGTGCCGATGGCCTTGAACAGGGCGTGGACGTTTGCATCTCGAGCTGGCAGCGCGTTGCACCGAATACTATCCCCGCACTCGCGAAAGCCGGCGGCAATTACCTGTCGAGCCAGTTGATCAGTGCCGAGGCAAAACGGCTGGGCTTCGCCGAGGGCATCGCCTTGTCAACCGACGGCACCGTCAGCGAAGGCGCCGGTGAAAACCTTTTCGTGATTTTTGGCGGCAAGATTGTTACCCCGTCCATAAGCTCTTCCATTCTCACAGGCATTACACGAGACACCGTCATGCAACTGGCGGCGCGTATCGGTTTCACGGTTGAGGAGCGCGCTATCCCGCGTGAGAGCCTCTATCTCGCCGACGAGATGTTTTTCACCGGCACGGCGGCAGAGATTACGCCGATCAAATCGGTTGACCGGATTCAGATCGGTACGGGACGGCGGGGGCCGATAACGAAGCAACTACAGGACGCGTTTTTTGGCCTGTTTTCCGGGGAAACCGAAGACTCGCAGGAATGGCTGGAGGGCCTCGACGCGCCACCCGTCGCCGCCGCCGGCGGTACATAATTACGCTGTGAGCCACAGTTCTCCAAAGACACTGTTCGAAAAAGTCTGGACCGATCATCTCGTCAAAGACGAGACCGCCGCGACGCCGGCAATTCTCTACATCGACCTGCACCTGATCCACGAGGTCACGACGCCGCAGGCATTCGCCCTGCTGCGCGAAAAAGGCATTGCGGTGCGCCGCCCCGACCTGACACTCGGCACCATGGATCACTCCACGCCAACCACCGCGTTTCGCAGTTTCAAGGATCTCGCCGTGGTCAGCGAAGGCGCAGCCAACCAGATTCGCCAGATGCAGAAAAACTGCGATGACTTCGGCCTGGAATTACACGGATTTGACAGCGAATTTCGCGGCATCGTGCACATCATCGGGCCTGAACTCGGCGCGACCCAGCCTGGCAAGACGATCGTCTGCGGTGACAGCCACACGAGTACGCACGGCGCATTTGGAGCACTGGCGTTCGGTATCGGAACTACCGAGGTCGGACACGTACTGGCGACTCAGTGTGTACTGCAAAGAAAGCCCCGCACATTGGCGATCAATGTGAGCGGGCAATTGCAGCTGGGGGTTACCGCAAAGGATGTGATTCTAGCCATTATCGGGCAGATTGGCGTCGACGGCGGAACCGCTCATGTCATCGAATTTCGCGGTGACGCGATCCAGGCCATGGACATGGAAGCGCGCATGACAGTGTGCAACATGTCTATCGAGGCCGGGGCACGTGCCGGCATGATCGCACCGGATGACCAGACGATTGAATATCTCAGCGGACGGCCGAGATCCCCCCGGGGCGCAGATTGGGACGCAGCCGTCGATAGATGGCTCGCGCTGCCAGGTGATGCGGAAGCTGTATTCGATCGGTCAGTCGATGTCGATGGCACCGCACTGCAACCGATGGTCACATTCGGCACCAATCCGGGCATGGTGATACCTGTAAACGATCCCGTCCCCGACGCGAACGGCAACCCAGGATTTCGCAAGGCGCTGGACTACATGCAAATAAGTCCAGGCAAGCCGCTCAGCGATGTCGCACTCGACGTCGTGTTTATCGGCAGTTGCACAAATTCCCGCCTCTCGGACTTACAACAGGCGGCGGAAATTCTAAGGGGCCGCAAGATTGCCGAGGGCGTGAGAATGCTGGTCGTGCCTGGCTCGCAACAAGTCAAACGAGCTGCGGAAAAGATTGGCCTCGATAAGGTATTCAAGCAGGCAGGCGCGGAATGGCGCGAATCCGGATGCTCGATGTGCATCGGCATGAACGGCGACACTGTTCCCAGCGGCAAGCTCAGCGTGAGTACCAGCAACAGGAACTTCGAGGGCCGCCAGGGCATTGGCGCACGTACGATACTCGCCAGTCCGATGACAGCCGCCGCCTCCGCCATTGCGGGCCACGTGTGTGACCCGCGACCCTATCTCGAGGGACAATGATTCATGGACGCTGTTGCGCAATTGAGGTCGCGCACTATCGTACTGCCGATGGTGGACATAGACACCGACCAGATCATTCCGGCCCGTTTTCTGACAACAACGTCCAAAGATGGCCTCGGCCGCCACCTGTTCGCCTACTGGCGATTCAATGCGGACGGCTCCGACAACCCGGATTTCGTCTTGAACACTCCGGGCTCCACCGGGTGCCAGATCCTGGTGGCGGGAAATAATTTCGGCTGCGGCTCCTCGCGCGAGCACGCGCCGTGGGCGCTGCTCGATTACGGCATCCGTGCCATCATCAGCACGGCGATCGCGGATATCTTCCGCAGCAACTCTCTGAAAAACGGATTGTTGCCGATCGTTGTCGATCAAGAAACTCATGCCTGGTTGATTGAAAATCCCGGCGCCGAGGTGGTTATCGACGTCGCTGCATCAACATTAACCCTGCCCGACGGACATGCAGTCAATTATCCGATCGACAGCTTTGCGCGTCACTGCCTGCTCGAGGGCATCGATCAGCTTGCTTATCTGCAGCAGCACGATGAGCAGATCAGGAATTTTGAGGAGACGCGTTCCTGGACGCCCTGATCACGATTCTGGCCGGCGACGGCATCGGCCCCGAGGTCACGGACTCAGGCCTGCGCGTGCTGCAACAGGTTGGCGAATCTTTCGGTCACCGTTTCAAATTTTCCGCGCAACTGATTGGCGGCGTTGCGATCGACGCGGTCGGCAATCCGTGTCCCGGCGATACGCTCGCCAGTTGCCGTGAAAGCGACGCGATATTACTCGGTGCTGTCGGCGGACCAAAATGGTCGGACCCGAACGCCGCGATCAGGCCGGAACAGGGCCTGCTTGCATTGCGTGCAGAACTCGGCGTATATGCCAACCTGCGTCCGGTGACGATATTTGATGAGTTGGCAGGCGCATCACCCATCAAGCATGATCGACTGCAAGGCGTCGACCTGATGATTGTCAGGGAGCTGACCGGTGGCATTTACTTCGGTGAAAAAACCCGTGACGAAAATTCGGCGAGTGATTTGTGCACCTACCATCGCTACGAAATTGAACGCATCGTGCGGGTTGCGGCACGACTCGCCCAGAACAGAAAGGGCAATCTCTGTTCGGTGGACAAGGCAAACATCCTGGAAACCTCGCGGCTCTGGCGCGATGTTTGCACGCAAACGATCGCTGATGAATTTGGCGAACTCAAGCTCGAACACATGCTGGTCGATGCCGCTGCGATGCACCTGATCAATCGGCCAGCAGACTTCGACGTCATCGTCACGGAAAACATGTTTGGCGACATCTTGACGGACGAGGCATCGATGCTCGCCGGTTCACTGGGCATGCTGCCATCTGCATCTTTGGGAGACACGACGCGTGGATTGTACGAACCGATTCACGGCTCTGCACCCGATATTGCCGGCCAGGGAATCGCGAACCCCTGTGGCATG
>Ga0209987_10000224_pt1 | contig 28259 bp, 26 predicted proteins | sample N074metaG_FD_182134 | JGI IMG/M metagenome (GOLD analysis project Ga0209987, IMG submission 182134) | Deep subsurface microbial communities from Kermadec Trench to uncover new lineages of life (NeLLi) - N074 metaG (SPAdes) (version 2) | ecosystem: Environmental > Aquatic > Marine > Ocean trench...
GCGGATGCAGACATGGGGAGCCTCACGGAGAGTGGCTATAAGAGCTGTTGTTATAACCAGTAGTATAATCCTATATTACTGATTACTAAAGATATTGTTTCTCGGTGTTTTGCCCGGTTTCGCTCGCTCGGGCGCCTTCCCACCGGGGCCGAATATGTCAGATTGATCGAGCCCCCCCTCATTCATCTAAGGCGCTATAATGCCGCCCCGCGACGGGCCACCGCCCGCTGCAAATACTGGAAATTCCGGAGACGAACTATGACGGACAGCTTCGGCGCTCGTTCAACGCTTGCAGTTGGCGGCAACGATTATGAGATTTTCAGGCTCGATGCCGTTAAAGAAGGCCACGTCGACCGCTTGCCCTACTCGCTCAAGATCCTGCTCGAAAACTTGCTGCGTCATGAGGACGGGCGGGATGTTACGCGTGACGATATCCTGGCCCTTGCCAACTGGGATCCAAAAGCAACACCGGCTACGGAGATTTCCTTTACGCCGAGTCGGGTGATTCTGCAGGACTTCACCGGCGTGCCAGCGGTCGTCGATCTGGCCGCGATGCGTGACGCCGTCGTTAAACTGGGTGGCAAGGCAGACAGCATTAACCCGCTGTCCCCCGCAGAACTCGTCATCGACCATTCCGTACAGATCGACAAGTACGGCACGGCCGAGGCGCTGGAGCTGAACAACCGGATCGAGTTTAAACGCAACCAGGAGCGCTACTCATTCCTGCGCTGGGGTCAGGGTGCGTTCGAGAATTTCCGCGTCGTGCCGCCGAACACCGGCATCGTGCACCAGGTTAACCTCGAATACCTTGGACGCGTCGTATTTGACGTCGAGAAGGACGGTCAGCGCCAGGCATATCCGGACACCCTCGTTGGCACCGATTCGCATACGACAATGATCAACGGCCTGGGAATCCTGGGCTGGGGCGTCGGCGGCATCGAGGCAGAGGCAGCGATGCTGGGCCAGCCCATTACGATGCTTATCCCCAACGTCATTGGATTTAAACTGAGCGGCACGCTGAAAGAAGGTACGACGGCGACGGACCTTGTCCTGACCGTGACAGAGATGCTGCGCGAGAAAGGTGTGGTTGGAAAATTTGTCGAATTTTTCGGCGACGGCCTGGATCACCTGCCGCTCGCCGATCGTGCAACGTTAGCCAACATGTCCCCTGAATTTGGCAGTACCTGTGCCATCTTCCCGATCGACGGCGAAACGCTTCGTTACCTGGAACTGTCGGGACGCACGCCGGAGCACATTGAGTTGATCGAAGCCTATGTCAGAGAACAGGGCATGTGGCGTTACGCAGGTCAGGCCGATCCACTGTATTCGGATACGCTGGAACTGGATATGGGCACCGTCGAACCGAGCCTCGCCGGTCCCAAGCGACCGCAGGACAGGATTCCGCTGGGCAAAGCGGACGAGATTTACCGCGGGCACCTGGCAAAAATGATCGCTGACCGCGATTCCAGCGGCTCTGTAACGATCCAGCTCGATGGCGAGGACGTTGCATTGAAAGACGGGGCCGTGCTGATTGCCGCGATTACGAGCTGCACCAACACCTCGAATCCGTCGGTCATGATTGGCGCCGGCCTGCTGGCGAGAAACGCGCGTGCCAGGGGCTTGCAATCCAAACCCTGGGTCAAAACCAGTCTTGCACCAGGCTCCAAGGTGGTCACTGATTACCTCGTCAAAGCCGGTCTGGACGATGATCTGGAAGCGCTGGGCTTCTACACGGTTGGCTACGGCTGCACCACCTGTATCGGAAATTCCGGCCCGCTACTGCCGGAGATCGCCAAAGGCATCCAGGACGGTAATCTCGTTGGCTGTGCCGTGCTGTCCGGCAACCGAAACTTTGAAGGCCGCATTCACCCGCTGGTGCAGATGAACTTCCTCGCCTCGCCGCCGTTGGTGGTCGCTTACGCGCTGGCCGGTTCACTTGAGGTTAACCTGTTCAATGATCCCCTCGGCGAAGACGCCGATGGCAACCCGGTGTTCCTGAAGGATATCTGGCCCGGCCAGAAGGAAATTCAGGAGGTAGTTGCCCACAACATTGATTCAAGCATGTTCAAGTCAAACTACGATGGTGTGTTCGAGGGTGACGCAAACTGGAATAGCATCGACTCGCCCGAGGGTGAGATTTACTCCTGGGATGCCGACTCCACTTACGTGCGGAATCCGCCCTACTTCGTGGGCATGACACTGGATACCGAACCGGTCAGCGATATCAACGGTGCTCGCGTGCTGGCCTTGCTCGGAGATTCCGTGACGACGGATCACATCTCTCCGGCTGGCAACATCGCCGCGGACAGCCCGGCAGCGGATTACTTGCGCTCGAAGGGCGTCGAGCCGGTCGATTTCAACTCCTACGGTTCTCGTCGTGGCAACCATGAAGTTATGATGCGTGGCACTTTTGCCAACATTCGATTGCGCAACCAGCTCGCACCTGGCACGGAAGGCGGCTGGACCAGGCATCAGCCGAGTGACGAGCAAATGTCGATTTACGATGCCGCGTTGAAGTATCAGTCGGATGGCATTCCCCTCGTCGTGCTCGCCGGCAGCGAATACGGTACCGGTTCTTCACGGGACTGGGCGGCGAAGGGAACGTTGTTGCTTGGCGTCAAAGCCGTTATTGCCAGAAGCTACGAGCGCATCCACCGTTCCAACCTGATCGGTATGGGCGTATTGCCGCTGCAGTTCATGAATGGCGAAGGCGCCGATGCGCTGGGGCTTACCGGCAAGGAAGTCTTTGATATCGAAGGTCATGCCGATGCATCGGCGACTACCGTCAACGTGACGGCAACCCCGGACGATGGCGAGCCGATTCGGTTCACGGCGAAAGTCCGCATCGACACGCCCAAAGAGCGCGAGTATTTTGAGCATGGCGGCATCCTGCATTACGTCCTGAGGCAACTCGCAACAGCCGCCTGAATGACGATTCCTGAAGGGCTGCTGGTCGCATTGCGTGATGCACAGCAGGTTTGTGTCCTGACCGGGTCCGGCATTTCCGCGGAGAGTGGCGTCCCTACCTTCCGCGAAGCGCAAACGGGACTTTGGGCGCAATACGACCCTCACGAGCTGGCGACACCCGACGCGTTTCAGCGAGATCCTGTACTGGTATGGCGCTGGTATCGCTGGCGGCGCGAGCTGGTCGCGAGTGTCGAGCCCAACGCCGGGCACCATGCGCTGGTCAAACTTGCAGGCCTGGTGCCCGCCCTGACCATCATTACGCAAAATGTCGACGGCCTGCACCAGCGTGCCGGCAGCGAAAACATCATAGAATTTCACGGCAATCTTTTCGAGAATCGCTGTTTTGTCGAGGACTGTACCGTTACCGACGCAGACATGTCAGCAGAAGTGCCGCTTTGCCCGGGATGCGGTGCAATGTTGCGACCCGGTGTGGTCTGGTTTGGTGAATCAATTCCCGAGTCCGCGATGCACGCCGCAGATTCTGCCGTCCGCGGCTGCGACCTGTTCTTTTCGATTGGAACATCATCACTTGTATGGCCGGCTGCGGGGTTTGCCGAGGCAGCCCGGCAACAGGGCGCCAGCGTGGTGGAAATCAACCTCGACGCGACGCCGCTGTCATCACAGGCAGATTTTTGTCTGCAGGGAAAATCCGGGACCCTGCTGCCAGAACTGGTAAACTGCCTGACCGTCAAATAATAACCTCCCCATGATTTTTAAACGCAAGAAATCTGACAGCCTGCCCCTGCGCACGCCGTTGTGGGTACGCTTGAGCGGTGTCGTGCTGGCGGTCGTCTTGCTGGCGATGATCGGTGTGGCCTGGTACTGGTCAAGGACGCCGGATGTGTTCTGGGTGAGCGAGAAAGCGAACGGTGACAGGATCGTCATCGGCTATGCGACGACAGATACGCTGATTCGTGTTGCAGAGAGCATGTTGGATAAACCCGGCGGTTACCTGACCAATGATGTCACACCGCCAGGTGTGTTCCTCGACAACATTCCGCATTGGGAACTCGGCGTATTGCAACAGGTACGCGATCTCGCACGCATCATTCGCAACGACTACAGCCGCAGTCAGTCGCAATCACGTGAGGATCCCGACATTACTGCGGCCGAACCAAGATTCTTCTTCGACAATGACTCCTGGATATTGCCGCCGACGGAAGGGGAATATCGCGATGCGATTAAAGGATTCGAAAAGTATCGCGATCGTCTTTCCTTGATTGGCGGCTCCGACGCTCGATTCTTCGCGCGCGCTGACAACCTGCGAGAGTGGCTGGCGCAAGTCGAAAAACGGCTCGGCAGCCTGAGCAGACGGCTCGGCGACAGCGTCGCTACCGACGTGATCAACACCGATCTTGCGGGAGATCGTGCAGCGGTGGCAACGACGACGCTGGGCGACCGGGTGCCGGTGCGCACGCCGTGGTTCGAGATCGATGACATTTTTTTTGAGGCGCGCGGCGCTGCCTGGGCGCTGGTGCACTTCTTCCGCGCCGCGGAATTCGATTTTGCAAAGGTCCTTGCGGATAAGAACGCAGGAGTGAGCGTCCGCCAGATCATCCGCGAGCTGGAGGCCAGCCTGCGGCCGCTGCGCGCGCCGATGATCATGAATGGCGGCGGCTATGGCTTGTTCGCCAATCACTCGCTGGTGATGGCGAATTACCTCGCCAGGGCCAATGCAGGGGTCATTAATCTCCGGGAACTACTCGATCAGGGGTGATAATTGACTTAAAGTAAGTTGATTATCTAATTGTTTTTATTAAGAAAGAATCTCGGAGAGGTCGCTGCTTGCACATCCATGTGCGCAGCGACATAAGTACATCCCTGTACCAAACGCCGCTCTTACAGGTGATTAGTATAATCCTAGCCAGGCAGGAATCTGCCGCCAGGATTCTGTCAATGCACGATCACGGCTCCGGTACTCGGGCTCGAAGCATGCCACCCGCTTCCAGAAGCGCTTCGAGTGGTTCATATGCCGGCCGTGGCAGAGTTCATGAATCAGCAGGTAGCGCAACAACTCCGGGGCCAGGAATAACAGGCACAGGTTGAGGCTGATGGTGCCACTGCAACTGCGGCTGCCCCAGCAGCTGCGCTGCGCCCTGACATGCATCTTCGCGTACGGTGACTCCGTCAGCACCGACAAGGCCTTGAGGCGCAGCGCAAACTCGCGTTTGGCAGTCGCTGACAGCCAGCGCCGAATCGCATCAACGCAATGTTTGTCATCTCCCGTCTGCCCACGGAGCGTAAGCACCCCGTGCTTGTGGCTGTAACGTACTGACTTTGCATTCGAGCGCCTGAGGTAGCGTACTCGTGTAATGGTATCTATGGCAGGCAGGTGAATGAGATTGGGCAGCTCAAAAGTCTGTGGCGGATGATCCTCCGCAAATGATGCGCGGGCGCGCTCAATCCATTCCTGGTTCTCGCTGACAAAGGCTTCCACCTCGAAAGGCCTGGTGCGTCGTGGCACCACCACCTCCACGCGACCTCGTGGGAAGACCTTGATGGAAAGCCGTTTGGCTCTGCCGCTTTCGCGCACGGAAAAGCCCGGCGCCTGGCCTGGCTTTGCGGATTCCCGGGGAAACAGCGGTAATTGGGTAGCTGCGCTCTGCACCGCCGGAGTTTAACCCGAAGCGCCTGTTAGTGCTTAACGCGCTTCAGAGGTACTCTTAAGGCCTGCTGCCGCTGAACCTTACGGCGTCGCTGAGACTCATTTCGCCGGTCACGCCGCCAACTTCGGCCGAGTCGCTGATGAACAGCTCGACTTCGCGTTCCACGACGATGTTGCCAAGCACCCTGGAATTCGGACCGATAATGATTCTCGGCTTGCGTTTGTTATCGCTCCAGTTCCAGCCGCCCGGCTTTTCAACCACCAGGTCGCCGTGCAGCGTCGACCCGTCATGCAGTGACACGTCGCCGTTCACGGTCGACAGGTTGCCAGCGACCTCTGCGCCGGTCAGCGTTATTTCGCCATTCACATTACTAACGCCCTCAGCCACTTTGGTGCCGGAATCCAGGGAGATGCTGCCGTTTACATCCTCGACTTCGCCGCCAACGCTGACGTTTTCCCCAACTCGAATTGAACCATTCACGCTGCTTACGTCCGCTGTAGACGAACCCGAGCCGATGCGAATAGTGCCGTTCACGGTTTCCACATCTTTTAGCGTCACATCTTCAGCAATGCGAATCGAGCCGTTTACCGTCTCGAGTGAGCCGTTGATGACCGCGCCCTTGCCGACAGTGATGCTACCGTTAACCGTTGACTGACCGCCGGTTTCGCTGCCGGCGTCAACCTTGATGCTTTTGTTCAGGCTGAGCCCGTGTGCTGGTGCGATGAGCAGCAATGCCAGCAGGCCAGCGCTGAACGAGGAAAATCTGTGTGTGTTGTGCATTCCTGGGTCCTCTAAACAGGGAATATTTCTATTTTGTACTGATTCGATGCCGCTCAGGCATATTTGGTTGTACAGGCAACTAGAGGTACCCTCAAGCCCACTTCAAAACGCCAGAGTCCGACCGGTCCATGCAAATAGCTCTCGAGGTCCGCAATCTCGTCAAACAATATCCCGGTGTTCTCGCGGTCGACGACCTCTCGTTCCAGGTTGAGGAAGGTATTTGCTTTGGTCTCCTGGGTCCAAATGGCGCGGGCAAGACCACGACCGTGGAAATTATGGAAGGGGTCACGCCAGCAACTTCCGGCGAGGTTTACTACTACGGCGAGCCGGCGGGCAGCAAATTTCGCGAAGAGGCCGGCGTGCAATTTCAAAGTACGGCTTTGCAGCAATTCATCACCGTCAGGGAGACCCTGGAGATGTTCCGGAATCTCTACGACCGGCAGGCGGACCTGGATCAGGTCATCGACGATTGTTCGTTGCGGGATCTGCTCGACCGGGACAATCGTAAATTGTCGGGCGGCCAGCTGCAAAGGCTCCTGTTGGGCGTCGCGCTGGTGAACGACCCGCGTATCGTTTTCCTCGACGAACCGACAACCGGGCTCGATCCACAGGCGCGACGGAATTTCTGGGATTTGATATCGCGTATTCGCGCCGGCGGCACGACCATCATCCTGACCACCCACTACATGGAAGAAGCACAGTTTCTGTGCGACGAGATCGCGATCATGGATGTCGGCAAGATCATTACGCGGGGCTCTCCCGAGGTGTTGCTCAAAGAGCATTACAAGAATGTCATCATTGAACTGCCACTGGATGATTTTGTCGGCGATCTTGCGGACATCGAGCACCGGGTTCTCGAGACGCAGGGAATCATTGAAATCGAGACCGACGACGTCAGCGCAAGCCTGCAGGAGCTGGCGGCGCGAGCCAGCGGACTCAACGGGATGAAGATCCGGCAACCCAATCTCGAGGACCTGTTTCTCGACCTTACCGGACACTCGCTGCGTGCCTGATAAACAACCGGGAGCAGGATCAATGCCATGTTGAAGCGAATATTTGCAATCTTTCGGGCCCGCAATCTCGAATTCGTCAGGGATCGCGGAACCATGGCCTGGAATTTCATATTGCCTGTCATGTTGATGCTCGGCCTGTCCTTTATTTTCAGCGCCGACCGCCCCGTCTATACGGTTGGCGTGTTGCAGTCTGCATCCGGGATCGATGTCAGCGCGCACCCGTTTCTCGAAACCCGCTTTATCGATTTTGTAGTCATCGAAGACGAGGAGACCGGTTTCAGCAGGATTGCGCGACATCAACTCGATCTCCTGGTGCAATTCGAGGGGCGAGCACAGTACTGGGTCAACCCGGACTCGCGCAAAGGTTACTTTGCCGAACTGGCGTTGCTGGAATCAGATAGAGAGCAGGAATTCAAGCTGGAAAAGGCGCGAATTGAGGGTGATGCGATCCGCTACGTCGACTGGGTACTGCCGGGCATACTCGGCATGAACATGATGTTCAGTTCCCTCTTCGGCGTTGGTTATGTCGTCGTCCGCTACCGTAAGAACGGATTTCTCAAACGCCTGCGAGCCACGCCATTGCGCTCCGTTGAATTCGTCATTGCACAGGTGGTGTCCCGTTTGATGTTGATCGTGCTGATCACGTCGTTCTTGTTTCTCGGTACGAAGGTTTTTCTCGACACGCGGATGGATGGCAGCTACCTGACCTTGTTGGTGGTATTGATCGTTGGTGCGATTTCCCTGATCTCGTTGGGGCTGATGATTTCTGCCCGCGTTACCAGCGAAGAACTGGCGGGCGGATTTCTAAACATGGTGACGTGGCCGATGATGATGCTGTCAGGCGTCTGGTTTTCCCTTGAGTCGGCAAACGAATGGGTTCAGCGAGTATCGAACATATTTCCGCTGACCCATGTTCTTGATGCCGCACGCGCGGTCATGATCGATGGCGCAGGATTTGTGGAAATTGCACCGCAGCTAACGACCCTGGTGATAATGAGCACGATTTTCCTGTCATTCGGGGCCCTGGTCTTTCGCTGGCACCCCTCTTGAGAATTCAGAAATGCCGGTTGACCTGATCGATATTGGGGCGAACCTGACGCACCACAGTTTCGATGAAGACCGCGACGAGGTCATTCAGCGCGCGGGCGACGCCGGCGTACACAGGATGATCCTGACCGGCAGCAGCGAACAGGGCAGCCGCGATGCATTGAGTCTGGCAGCGAACTGTCCGCGACGGATGTATGCAACCGCGGGGGTTCACCCGCATCATGCCAGTGACTATTCAGACACCGTTCACCTGACGCTGTCTGAACTGACTGCGCAGGACGCCGTCGTCGCCGTGGGCGAGTGTGGTCTCGATTACTTTCGGAATTTCTCACCGCAGGATGAGCAGCGCAATGCTTTTCGCCGGCAACTCGAACTGGCGGTAGAGACCGGGCTTCCGGTTTTTCTGCACCAGCGTGATGCACACAAAGATTTTCTCAGGATCCTTGAACCTGCGATGGGCGACGTTTCGCGGGCAGTCGCGCATTGCTTTACCGGTGGCCTGGAAGAATTAAGCGATTATCTGGATCTGGGACTTTATATCGGCATCACCGGATGGATCTGCGATGAACGCCGCGGCGGGGATCTGAAAAACATCGTCGGGCACATTCCACTCGACCGGCTGATGATCGAGACGGACGCGCCCTATCTTTTGCCGCGTACCCTGGACCCGAAGCCGAAAACACGCCGCAACGAGCCAATGTACTTGCGTGAGGTGTTGCGTGTACTTGCCGACGCAACGGGTCAACCGGAGTCAGTCATCGCAGCCGCAACCACGGAAAATGCTGAGCGTTTTTTTGCACTTTGACTATTTGGGTACGAGTGCCACTACCCTGACAGGACCGCCTGAGCCACCTTCAATTTTCATTGGCAACGCAAGGATAGTCGCACCGGTTGCTGGTAACTGGTCGAGGTTTGTCAGGTTCTCGAGATTGGCGACACCCTGTGCACTGCCGATTCTGTGCACGATAAAATCCTGGGACTTGCCATAATCAACCGATGCGGAATCTACGCCAAGCATTGCTACCCTTCGATCCTCCGCCAGAATTCTGCCGGCAGCTTCGCCGTATCCCGGAAACTGAAGATTGCTCGCATCGCCTGGCGTATCGTCCCCGAGGTAGGCCATCGCATCTGGCCAGTACTGGCTCCAGTCGGTTCGCAGCAGCACGATCGTGCCGGGGGCAATCTTTCCGTGCCGGTTTTCGAATTCGCGCAGGTCTTCTGCAGTGAGGCGATAGTTGCGGTCCGCCGCCGCCTTCTCGCTGACATCGATTACGACGGCCGGGGCAACGAGGTTTTCCAGCGGTATTTTCTCGGTAGTATCGCCGCCCTTCGCAAAATGAACCGGTGCATCGAGGTGCGTGCCGCCATGCTCGGGCGTACAGACCGAGTACGCCGAGTAAAACCAGCCGCCATCGGTCAGCCCAAAGGCCAGTTCTTCTTTCTCAAACGCCGATGGCGACGTGGGCCAATACAGCGTGTCTTCGCCATAGCTGTGGCTCAAATCTATGAGCCGGTAATCAGCCGTTTCCAGCGCGAAAGCCGATAAGGAAGTGATCGACGCCAATACGCCGAGGACTGTTCGATATTTCATGGTGCCTCTCCGGGAGAAACGGGCAATTTGCGATCGAAAAAATCAGAAGTGCGAGGTTTTGCGATTTGTGCGTGCTGGCGCCGAACTATCAGCCTTGGTGAGGATCAATTCCCAGTGCGGCATGAATGCTTCGATCTTGACCTTGGCGGCTGCTTTATCTTTTTCTTCGAACTCGTCCTTCAGTTCATCAAGGGTAGTCACCAGGCCTGGAACGCCTTTGGTGAAGCTCGCTTTGTCGAAAAACACGATGCGCCCGGCAACCGGGACCTGGCGCACGATCTGACGCACGGCAGCGATGCGGTCATAAAGCGCCGGCTGCGGATTGGCAAAAGTAAAGCGTCGGCCTTCCGAGATGACGGTCCAGTCCTGCATCTTGTCGCTGCCGAACACAGCGCCGCTGACATCCTTCATGTCTATGATCAGCAGACCCTGTGCTGTCAGCACCAGGTGGTCGATGTGAATTTCGCCTTCGTCGGCATTGGGGATAACGAGATCTTCGATGTGCTCGAAGGCGATCGTATTGAGCACCTGCGAAAGTGATACGGCGTGACTCTTGCGCGCCCGGATAACGAGCCAGGTCACCAGCAATACGATGAGTAGCAGCGGCAGCAGGTATGCGTTGTGAAAATCTGTAGGTAAAATGTCTTTCATCGTTTAGTGTTCCGGGGTGCCTGGCGCTCTTTGGTGGCTCGCATTGTACGCAGCTTATGCCGAAAATCGATGATCAAGCGCTGCCGCCATCGATCGAAGATCCGGCTCGATTTCTACGTAGTGACGTTCCCGCGAAAGCATGCTGGCCATCCCATCCGGTAGCGATAGCGTCTGGCCGATGATCGGTTCCACGATCTGTTCGAACTTCGCGGGATGCGCGGTCGCAACAAGGATCCAGTCATTTTCCGTTCGCTGTTCGTTAGTGAGCGCTCGCCAGGTGAACGTTGCGGTTGCCGTGTGCGGACAAGTGGCAATCCCGAATTCCGTAAAGTTTCGGCGTATTTCGTCCTCAATTTCCCGGTCACTGACCGACAAGGCAGTGACGACACTCTGTAGCTGATCCGCCTCACCGAAAAGGTAGCGCAGCCGCTCCATATTGCTTGGGTTACCGACGTCCATCGCGGAGGCGTGTGTCTGAATACTGGCACGTGGCAGCCATTCCTCTCCCGCCAGGAAATCGGCAATAAGGCGGTTGGCGTTTGTCGCCAGCACAATCTCGCCGATGGGCAAGCCGAACTGCCGCGCCAGACAGCATGCCAGCGCATTACCAAGATTTCCTGTCGGTATCACGAATGAGGGCTTGCGGCCGCTATCCCCGAAATGCCTGAGACTCGCATCGGCATAATAGATGCTTTGCGGCAGCAGTCTGCCGATGTTGATGCTGTTTGCGGAACCGAAGCGGTATCGGGTGAACGCCGCATCTGCCATGGCTGCTTTAACCATTGCCTGGCAATCGTCGAATGATCCCCGCACCGCGAGGGAGAGCACGTTGTCGCCCCAACAGGTCAGCTGATGTGCCTGCCGATCCGAAACTCTGCCCTGAGGGTACAACACCACGACCCGGACCCCGGGTCGCTCATTAAACGCCGCAGCCACAGCTCCGCCCGTATCCCCGGACGTTGCGACAAGAATGGTAAGCGGATTGTCATGGTCGGCCTCGAGGCGACTGATGCAAGCTGCCAGGAAACCTGCGCCGACGTCCTTGAACGCCGCGGTAGGACCGTGATAGAGCTCTAACAGTCCGGCGCTCCCTGCTTGCGTCGGTAGTGGTGTCACAGGCAATGGGAAACTGAATGTCTCTGCGATTATTTCGTCTAGTGCGGGCAGAAGTGTGGATGACTCGAAAAAGGGCTGCAGGAGAATCTTCGCGACCTCGGCAATCGATTGCGCGCTGGAGAAATCATCAACATTGAAAGCCGGCAATGCGTCGGGCAGGTAAAGACCGCCATCCTCCGCAATGCCCCGGATGAGCGCCTCGTCAAACGTTACGGTTTTTTCGCCGCGCGTGCTTATGAATTTCACGTTCAATCTTCCAGGTATGCACCGTCGGCCGTCATCGGACTGATCCATGACTGACATTCATAGCCCATGGTGTGGCAAGCCTGCTCCATCGCAATGGCCACGTTATGTGCTTCAGCATCCAGGGACAGCGCAAAAATACCGGGTCCGCTGCCGGACAGGGAACAACCCAATGCATTGGTCTTCAAAGCGGCTTCCTTGACGGCGTCGAAACAGGGTACGGCTGATTTGCGCTGAGGTTCAACGATCACATCCTTGAGGCAACGCCGAATAAGATCCGCATCATTCCGCTCACAAGCAGCGATAAAGCCCGCGAGGTAGCCTTGCTGCGCCAGCCATTGATCAACCGTGACGCTGCGCGCGAGATTTCGCCGCTGCTCCGCGGTATTGACCTGCATATCAGGGTGCACGAGGATACTGCTGATCCCCTCGGGAGTCGGCAGCGACCAGACATCGGGAAGTAACGTCTCCGGACAAAGAACCAGTCCGCCGAGCAGGCTTGGCGCGACATTGTCGGCATGCAATCCGCCGCTCGCATATTGTTCCCCCTCAAGCGCGTAGGGTAATAATTCAGGTTTTTGCAGTGGATTGTCCAGCAGCGCATTGACGGCGACAGTCGCGGCTACCGCAGATGCCGCAGAACTGCCCATACCGGATTGCAGCGGCACACCCTTTAACACGATCAGTTCAACGCCTGATGCATCGCCATGCGCTTTCCACAGGGCATGCGCGGCAATCGATGCCGTGTTGTGATCAGGATCAACGGACAGATTGGCGTGGATTTCTCCGTCGAGACCGCGAACTTCCTTGATGGTGATTCCAGCGCTCCCGGTCTTGCGTGCCGAAACACGATCACCGGCGCCAGCGATTGCAAGACCGAGCATGTCGTAGCCCACCGCAACATTGCCGATGGACGCAGGGGCGAACGCGGTAACGTAGTTGGTACTCATTGCAGCGCTCCATCGCCAAGAAAAGTGGTCGGCTCGAATATTTCATGAGTGGCCGGGAATGTCGGATTTTGTGCCGCGTGCAGCGCATCCGATCGTGCGAGATTCATAGCGGGCTTACGGGTCGAGCAGGATCGGACACGATGTGCCGGCACAGAAAGCGAAAGCCCGGCAGGCGCATGCTGCAACGCTTCGATACAATCCAATTGGTTGTGATTCGCCTGAGACATATGCTACTTGACGTGATGGGTGCCGTCACTCGTGAATTATTCGGGCCAACTTCAGGAGATCTCCGAAGACGCCGCCAGCCGTAACTTCGGGGCCTGCGCCAGGCCCCTGTATGACCAGCGGATTGGTGGAATACCGGTCCGTGACGAATTGCACGATGTTATCTGTTGAACTGATGTTGCTGAACGGCGCATCTGCCGCCACCTTTTCCAGTCCAACCGATGCATCCCCCTGCGCTGTGAGCCGTGCTACATACCGCAATGTCTTTCCCGCATCCTGCGCTTCCTTGTAGAGCGTGAGTATTTCGTCGTCATACTTCGGGAGCTCGCGCATGAATTCATCAATTTCCAGGCCGCGTAAATCTTTTGCGATCAGGTTTTGCACCGGGAAATCACCGATCTCGATGTGTTGACCGAGTTCACGCGCAAGAATAGTCAGCTTGCGAGCGACATCCATTCCCGATAAATCATCGCGCGGATCAGGTTCCGTATAACCGCTTTCCTTCGCCTGCGCCAGAATTTCAGAAAATGGAACACTGCCGTCGTAGACGTTGAACAAATAAGCCAGGGTGCCTGAGAGGATGCCCTGCAATGACCTGATACGATCGCCGGTATCGATCAGGTCCCTTATGGTCCGGATAATGGGCAGCGCGGCACAGACCGTGGTCTCGTAAAGATAGTGGGTGTTACCCTTCCTCGCGCTGTTTGCCAGCGCCTCGTAATACGATCGATCACCACTGAACGCTTTCTTGTTCGGCGTAACAATGTGTATGCCGCGTTCCAGCCAACCTGCGTAACGATCGGCAACTGCCTGATCTGCTGTGCAATCGATGATCACGGCGTGCGGCAGATGATCAGGATGAACGTGACTTTCAAATGCATCGAAGTCGATATTGGTCTCGGTCGCGCTAATGCCCTCGCGCCAGTCACCGAGGTCGATCCTGCGATCGGCGAGGAGCATGTGTTTTGAACGTGCGATTCCACGTACACGCAAATCGAGATCGAAGTCCTTTCGCAGCCGGTCCGTCTGCCGATGCATCTGGTCAAGCAGGGCACCGCCAACCGTGCCACAGCCAACGAGCCCGATCGAGAGCGTCTTCGCGGACAGGTAAAAACCGGAATGCAGCGCACGCAACGCGCGCGTCACATCATCAGTGTCGACCACTGCCGAAATATTGCGCTCAGACGATCCCTGGGCGATGGCGCGGACATTAATGCCGGCACGGCCCAGGTTGCCAAAAAACTTGGCGGCTATGCCCGGCTTGCCTGCCATACCGTCGCCGACCACGGCCACGATGCTCTGCGCGCCTGTTGTCTCTACTTGCTGAATCTGGCCACTGGCGAGTTCGTCTGCAAATGCCTCCAGGATGACATTCTTTGCGCGCTCCGCCACATCGCCCGGCACCGCGATACAGATGGAATGCTCGGAACTTGCCTGGGAAATCAGCGTTACGGAAACACCGGCCTCCTTAAGCGCCGCAAATAGCCGGTCTGCTGTGCCGGGCACGCCGATCATGCCGGAACCCTCAAGGTTGACCAGGGCCATGCCGCTGACAGCTGTTATTCCCGTTATGCGCTCGGCCGGGCTGGACTCGGCACTGATTCTGCTGCCGGGATGATCCGCATTAAAGCTATTGCGAATGATGACCGGAATATTGTTGTCGACAGCCGGCCCAAGTGTTTGCGGATGAATGACTTTGGCGCCGAAATACGCCAGTTCCATGGCTTCATAGTAGGACAGCCGGTCGATGACCTGCGCGTCCGGCACCCGGTTTGGGTCGGCGCTCATGACGCCGTCCACGTCAGTCCAGATGCTGAGTTCTTTAGCGTCCGTCAATGAGGCGAATATGGCCGCCGAGAAGTCACTGCCGTTTCGGCCAAGCGTTGTCTGCAGGTTTTCCTCATCAGAGGCGATGAATCCGGTTATCACGACAATGCCGGAGAAATCCGCGTCGATAAGCCTGGCGATCGCTGTGCGCGACTCCTTCCACAGCACTGCCGGGCCAAGTTCGCCGTGCCGGACTTTCACAACCTCACGGGCATCGATCCACCTGCCTGCACGCTCAGCACCCAGTTTCTGCTCGAGATATGCTGCCAGCAATCGTGCTGACCAGATTTCGCCGTATCCCGCGACGATGTCCCTGGTACGCTGCGGCGCAGACTTCACGAGCGCAACGGCTTTCAGAACAGCTTCGATCTCCCTTGCATCCTGACCCCATTGATCCAGTAAGCGGACCAGCCGCTCGCCTGACACGAGGTCTTTTGCAGTATTCGAATAGCGCTGGCCGATCTGGTGACATTCGGCGATGTATTCACTGTCATCACGCTCGGCCATCAACGACAGATGGATCAGTTTGTCCGTCATGCCATCCATTGCAGACACGACAACCCCGATCTTCGCGTCCGGCAGTCCAGCGATTATGTCACCCACACGCTCAAAGCATTTCGCGTCAGCAAGGCTGCTGCCGCCGAACTTATGAATCTTCCAGTGCTTGTCCGACACGACTAGTGGTTAATGCTCGCGAAATAAAGCGGCTAATCATAGCGGCAGATGTAGCAAGAAGATATGGTGGGGGCAGTAGGAATCGAACCTACGACCAGCGGCTTAAAAGGCCGATGCTCTACCGACTGAGCTATACCCCCGAGTCTGGGGAAAATGCCGGGCGCGATCATACCGAACCGCCCGAAAATGACAAGGATTCAACATGTCTTAGTGTCCCTCGTCGGCCATCCTGTTTAACCGCTGCTCAGCCAGGCGTGCGGCAGTGGTGTCCGGATAATCCGCTTGTACGCGCCCGAGGGCGCCGCGGGCTGCATCCCAGTGCTGTAATTCATAATTACTGTAGCCAATCTTCAGCAGCGCATCGGGGATCTTGCGAGACCGCGGAAACTTGCTAATGACCACCTGGAAGTGTTGTAGCGCATTCTCGAACTGGTCGGTCACGTAATAAGACTCCGCCAGCCAGTACTGTGCATTGTCGGCGAGCTGGCTGCCCGGGAAACTGACCAGGAACTGCTGAAACGCCATGGCAGCCGCTTCGTAACGCTGCTGCTTCAGCAATTCGAACGCAGCCTGGTAGTTGTCACGATCGGAACCACCCGGTACCGGCAGCTGTCCCGGGGCCAGCGAACCACCATCCATTACGTTGACTGCGGGGCTCCGCAAGCTGCGCTCGAGGTTTTGTATGCGATCATCAAGATCGATATACAGATCTCTCTGGCGGCCGACTGTTCCCTGTGCGTTATGCTCGAGCGATTCAGTCCTGCCCTGCAGTTCGGCTGACTGGCGCTGCAGTGTGTCCACCTGCATAGTCAGGTCAACCAGGCTGCCGTTCGCGATCACCCGCTCGAGCGCGCCAAGCCGTCGCTCGATTTGGTCGAGTTTGACTAACACCGGGTCATCCTGCGGCGGCGTCAAAGTGCAGCCCGCCGACAGCAGGAATGGAACTGCGATCGCCAACAGGGCCTTCGTTCTCGCCACGCTTCGACTCCGAATTAGTTGGTGTACTTGATTTCGACGCGGCGATTCAGCTGGTATGCCTCCTCGTCACTGCCAAATGCCGCAGGACGCTCTTCGCCGAAGCTGACGGTCGCAATCTGATCGGACGCCGCGCCCTGAATCAGCAGCAAGCGGCGTACTGACTGCGAGCGTCGCTCGCCAAGCCCGATGTTGTATTCGCGCGAGCCGCGCTCATCCGCGTGACCCTCGAGACGCAGCGATGTGCGGCTGTTATTCGACAATCCCGATGCATGCTGCGCGAGAACGTCTGCGTATTCGGGCCGTAACTCAGCCTGATCGAAGTCGAAGTAGATGATCATCGTCATCGCAGATTCCTCGCCAAAGAATTCCCCGTCGTCCATGCCGCCACCATCCATGGGGTCGAGGTCAGCTATGCTGCCATCCATATCAGAAGCATCACTTTGCGCCTCCGGATCCGGAACGGTCGGCTGCGAACAGCCTGCCAGGAAACCCGCCAGCAGACCCAAAACAAGCAGTTGTCTAATTCTCATCTCTCTTTCCTTTAAATATGCCCAGGCGATCCTGAACCAATGTTCTTTTAAAATAGTTAGTTACTAAATATTACTAAGATATTTTCTAGGTAAAAATCCACCTAGAAGCGTGGATACGGGGACCAGACCGGTTCTCGCACATCGCCCTGCCGCGAGGCAAGCCGCTGCCGAACCAGTCCATCCGCAGACACCGTTTCCAGAACACCATTACCTCCTTGCCGGGTTGCGTAAATCAGCGAATCGCTGTTTGGTGCAAAACTCGGAGATTCGTCCTGGCTGCCCCCTGATAACACCAGCAGGTCGCGGCTGTCGAGGTCAAGTACCGCAATTCGGTAATTTCCCCTGTCCAGATGCACCATCGCCAGCTTGCTGCCATCCGGGGACAGTCGTGGCCGCGCATTATAACTGCCTTCGAAGGTTATGCGCTCAGGTGAATCGCCATTCACGCCCACGCGGTAGACCTGGGGGCCACCACTGCGATCCGAGGTGAAATAGACAGAGCGGCCATCCGGCGACCAGGTCCCCTCGGTATCAATCGCCCGATTCGTCGTCAGCCGGGTAACTTTCCGGGTCGCGAGGTCCAGTATATTGATATCGAGATTGCCGTCGATCCCGCCAAGGGTGAGTACCAGTTTCCGGCCATCGGGCGAAAACGCCGGGGCCCCGTTAATGCCGGCACGGCTGGATACCTTGATCCGATTACCGCTGCGCAAGGTCTGCACATAGATTGTCGAGATGTTGTTTTCGAATGACACGTAGGCAAGCCGGCGGCTGTCTGGCGACCAGGCCGGCGACATGATCGGATCCGTGGACTCCATGATCGTGATTTCATTTTCGCCATCTGCATCGGCGACCACCAGCGTAAACAGACGATCGTCATCCCGGCCTTGTGCCGTAACGTAGGCGACCTTGGTGCCAAATACACCCGGAATGCCGGTAAGTTTTTCGTAGATCATATCGGCTGCACGATGCGCAACCCGCCGCATGGTGCCGCGGCTTGCCGGCATCCGGTAGCCGACCAGTTGCTCGCGCTTGAAGACATCGAATAACTGAAATTGCACGCTGTAAGCATTTGCGCCCGTTTGTGTGACCTTGCCGATAACCACCGCCTCTACAGCCAGGATAGACCAGTCATCGAAGTCCACCTCGATGCCCGTGGTCGGCTTTTGCAGCATGTCATTCTCTGCGATGGGTGCGAAACGGCCGCTGCGGCTGAGATCTGCCGTGATGACGGCGGAAATATCGAAGGGGGCGTTTTCGGCGTCGCCCTCCCAACCGAAGGGAACCACGGCAACCGGGGCTCGTTTGCCGACGAAGTCGGTAATTTCAAATTTTAGCTCGGCCTGTACCTGACCGCCTAATACAGCACAGAGCCCGAACACGACCAACCGCCGGACAACAAGATTCCGCATTTTCAAATCCCAGGCCATACCAGAAGTGCCTCTATTGTTCAGGTTTGAACGTGATCCGCAAGTCCCGATCAAAAACACCCGCATTGTCCGGTGACGGTAGTGGCGAAGCCTTGTAAACCGCTGCTTCAATGGCGCGACGTACTGACTCATCGCCGTTGCAGCGGCCGACCTCAACACTGACCACCTGACCACCCGGAAGTTGCCGGATGTGGACCACGCATTCGAGGTCTTCAGGGGCAGAAGCAGGCAGAACGAAATTCCGCGCAATCTGTTGTTGCAGCGCGAACACCCAGCGCATTGTGTCATTGGCACTCAGCGCTGCCAGCCGCATATCTTCAGCCTCTAATTCAGCCTGCCGCCTGCGCTCAAGTTCCGCCTCTTCAGCCTCCTTGCGAAGACGCTGATTTTCCAACTGCTGCCGTTCGATATCCTCGAGCCGCTTGCGCTCTGCTTCTGCCCGTAATCGTTCGACCTCTTGTTCCTGGCGCCGTTTGCGCTCAGCCGCTTCCTCCTGCCGGCGCTTCTGATCGGCCTGTTCTTCGAGACGAATGCGTTCCTGCTCCTCGCGCATGTCCGCCTGCCGCCTGACTTCCTCTGCGCGGATCCGGTCCTCGACGGAGGTGTCCGGTTCCGGTTGCGGCTCGGGCTCCGGTTCCTCAACCGGCGGAGCTTTCGGCAGGTCTGCTTCCGTAATGAGGGTCGCGGTGATGGCAAGCGGCACAGCAGGATACGCCGGCGATGAAAAATCGATAGCCAGCACCAACCCGCCGAAAATCAGCACATGAAAAACCGTGGCAAGGAACAGCGGAACGATGTTGTGCTGGTCGCGTATCAACGTTTCAGATCGCCTTCTTCCGGTACCGGATAGGTATCCAGCGGGTCGGTGACGAAACCGACGTGTTCAGCGCCTCCCTGTTGCAGCAATACCATTGCGCCGACGACGAAGCCGTACTGAACGTGCCGGTCCGCTTTGATGAGCACGGGCGTACCTGGACGATTGCGCAGCACGGCACCGGTACGCGCCACGATATCCTTCCCTGATACCGGTTCGTCTTCATCATCCCCGACATTGATGTACAGGTTGCCCTCGGCATCGACACTGACGATGAGCGGTGGATGATTCTGAACATTCTCGATCGGTTCAGCGCCTGCTTTAGGCAGCTCGACTGTGACGCCCTGCGTCAGCAGCGGTGCAGTCACCATGAATATGACCAGCAGCACCAGCATGACGTCGATGTAAGGGACGACGTTGATCTCGCCAATCAGTTTGCGTTTTTGCATGGGTGTACGCATCTCAAACTACCTTTCGCTGGCTGCGTGCGTGTCGTTGCAGAATGCTCGAAAATTCTTCCATGAAACCGTCGTACCGTATTTCGAGCCGCACCACCTTGTCGGCATAGCGGTTGTAGGCGATCACCGCGGGTATGGCTGCAAATAGTCCCATCGCCGTGGCAATCAGCGCCTCTGCGATGCCCGGGGCCACCATTGCGAGCGTTGCAGACTGCACATTGCCAAGTGCCTGGAAGGAATTCATGATGCCCCAGACGGTTCCAAACAGGCCGACATACGGACTGGTTGATCCTATGCTCGCAAGCGTTGCGAGACTTTGCTCGAGCTTGTCGACCTCGCGCATCTGCGATACACGCATTGCCCGCCGGCATTCCTCTACGACTTTGTCCGGTTCCACATCGCCTTGTTGGGAGACGCGATTGAACTCCCTGAAACCCGATTCGAAAATGCTGGCCATGCCGCTGCTGCCGCCTTTTTGCCGGCTGGCGCTGCGATATAGCGTATTCAGGTCACCGCCGGACCAGAAGCTGGCTTCAAAATCATCGGAGGCAGATTTAGTCCTGCGTATCAGCCTGCGCTTGGTGAAGATGATGTTCCAGGACGCGAATGAGGCAGCCAGCAAAATCAGGAGTACGAATTGCACCACGAAACTCGCACTCATAACCAGGCTCAGGATCGACATATCTGTTGTCATTTTTCAGGGTCCTCAAACATTGCAGCGGCTACCTTGACCGGCTTGTACGTGTCCGCATTCAGGAATGCAGCTCGTGTCGTGCCCCGGCACAATAATTCGCTTGCGGAATTCTTGCGATAGATTTCCTGCTTGATCAGAAAACTCGCTCGCGAGACTTTCAACAGTTCTACCGTCACCAGCAATTCATCATTGAAATTCGCTGGAGTCAGGAAATCTGCCTGCGACTCCACTACCACGAAGAATCTCCGTTGCTCATTCAGGAGAACATCCTGTTCGACACCGAGATAGCGCAACCATTCCGTCCTGGCGCGCTCCATAAACTTGAAATAGTTCGCGAAATAAACCCGCCCTTGTGCATCTGTGTCTTCGTAATAAACGCGGACTGGCCAGGCGAAGGGCTTATGACTGCTCGAATTGTCCAATAGCTCGCGCCGTATAGCTCAGGGTTGCTCGAAAAGCGGTAGCTCCGGAATAGCTTCCCGTGTCGGTGGCGTCAGGCCAAAATGCAAATAGGCGTTGCGGGTGGCCACCCTGCCACGCGCCGTGCGCATCATGAACCCCTGTTGTATCAAATAAGGTTCGAGCACATCTTCGATCGTGCCCCGCTCCTCGCCCAGGGCTGCAGCCAGGGACTCAACGCCCACCGGCCCGCCATCAAACTTCTCGATGATGGTTTGCAGCAGGCGCCTGTCCATCGCGTCGAAGCCGTTGGGATCGACGTCGAGCATATCCATCGCGCTGATTGCGACTGACTCGGTTACCACGCCCTCAGCCTTCACCTCCGCGTAATCACGCACCCGGCGCAACAGGCGATTGACGATTCGCGGCGTGCCTCGCGCCCTGCCCGCGATCTGCCGGCCGCCGCCCGCATCCAGCGGCAGGTTCAGGATGCCCGCAGACCGCTCGGCGATCTGTTCGAGTTCCTCCGTTGAGTAAAACTCGAGTCGTTGCACAATGCCGAAGCGGTCCCTGAGCGGTGATGTCAGCAGGCCGGCACGCGTGGTGGCGCCAATCAGGGTGAATGGCGGCAAATCCAGCTTGATCGAGCGGGCCGCCGGACCCTCGCCAATCATGATGTCGAGCTGAAAATCCTCCATCGCGGGATAAAGGACTTCCTCGACCACCGGACTCAGCCGATGAATCTCGTCCACGAACAACACATCGTTCGGTTCCAGGTTGGTCAGGATCGCCGCCAGGTCGCCAGGTCGTTCCAGCACCGGGCCCGACGTATGACGCATATTGACTTTCATCTCGTTGGCGACGATGTGTGCCAGCGTGGTCTTGCCGAGACCCGGCGGGCCGAATATCAACAGATGGTCAAGTGCCTCCGTGCGATTTCTCGCTGCGGTGATGAATATGTCCATTTGCAGCTTGACCTTGGATTGCCCGATGAAATCACCCAGGGTCTTTGGCCGAATGGCCCGATCGAACGCCTTGTCCTCTTCCCCGGGAATGGCGCTCGATATGCGGTCATGCTCTATTGCGCTCATTAGGTTACAGCCTGCCTTAGTGCCAGTCGGATGATATCTGCCGCCGATTTGTCTTCGATGTCCAGTTTAGCAAGCAGCCGCTTGACCTCGACGGGTTTGTAACCAAGGGCAACCAGGGCATCAAAGGCTTCGCTGCGTGGGTCGGTTGCCACCTTGCCGGCCTTTGCCATGATTGCCTGTGCAGGCGAGGGCCCGATCCTGTCGCGCATTTCGATAATCAGGCGTTCTGCGGTCTTTTTGCCCACGCCCGGAATCCTGACCAGCATCGCCGTATCCTCGTAGCGGACGCAGCGTTCGAAGTCGCCTACGCCCATCCCCGAGAGTATTGACAGACCCAATTTCGCGCCGACACCGCTGACCTTGAGCAGCAGGCGAAACAAGACCTTCTCATCCTCAGTGGAGAAGCCGTATAGCAACTGCGCGTCATCACGAACCAGCAGATGCGTATGCAGGAAGATTTCAGTACCGACGGCCGGCAGCTCAAGAAATGTGGACATCGGGGTTTCGATTTCATAACCGACGCCGGCGCACTCAACGATGACCCAAGGCGTCTGTTTGATAATGAGCCGGCCTTGCAGAGAACCGATCACTGGACGCCGCCTGCCATCGCTTTGACGCCGCGCAGCGTGGCCTGCAAGCGGCGTTGATTGGCGTGACACAGTGCCGTTGCGAGGGCGTCTGCTGCGTCCGGAGACGGATCGCCATCGAGTTTCAGCAGCGCACGAACCATGTGCTGGACCTGGGCTTTGGTCGCTGATCCCGTACCGACGACCGCCTGCTTGATCTCGCGCGGCGCGTATTCAAATACCTCGAGGTCGAACTCGAAAGTGGCGCAAATAGCGGCGGCCCGCGCATGTCCCAGCTTCAGTGCGCTGCTGGCGTTTTTGTGTACGAACACACTTTCTATAGCGAGCACATCCGGTCGGTACTCCGCAACGATTGCATTGACAGATTGAAAAATGAGCCTGAGCCGGTCTTTGAAGGCGCCCTCAACAGTCTTGACAGCGCCACTGGCGACATAGGTGGCGCAATCCTGATGGCAGTCAAGGACCGCGAACCCGGTCAGGCGTGACCCGGGGTCAATTCCAAGAATGCGCAGGCGTACCGTCAAAAATCACCTCAAAGTCGGGCCAACACTTCATCCGCAATGTCGGCGTTGCTGTAGACGTTCTGGACGTCGTCCAGATCCTCCAGCATGTCGAGCATTTTGATCATCGAACCAGCAGCCTGCAACCCGAGATCGGTGCTGGTCGATGAGCGCATCGTCAGCTCGGCATGCTCGGGCTCGAATCCGGACGCTCTCATCGAGTCAAGGACTTCCTCAAAATCTGCGGGATCGGTCAGCACTTCGATGGATTTATCGTCGTCGACAATGACGTCCTCGGCGCCGGCATCTATTGCCGCATCCATCACCGCGAGTTCGTTGCTGCCGGCCGGGTAATTCAGGAGGCCGACATGATTGAATATGTAACTGACCGATCCGTCAGCGCCCAGGTTGCCGCCAAATTTTGCGAACGCGTGCCGCACCTCGGCAACCGTACGGTTCTTGTTGTCCGTCATGCAGTCCACTATTACGGCCGCCCCGCCCGGGCCGTAGCCCTCATAACGGATTTCGACGTACTCCACGCCGTCGAGGTCACCCGATCCACGTTTGATGGCGCGATCGATGTTGTCCTTTGGCATGCTTTGCGACTTCGCCTTGTCGACTGCCAGCCGCAATCGTGGATTGGCTGCAATTTCGCCGCCGCCGATACGCGCGGCGATGGTAATTTCCCGGATCAGCTTGGTGAAGAGCTTGCCGCGCTTCTTGTCCTGGGCGCCCTTGCGGTGCTGGATATTCGCCCATTTACTGTGTCCCGCCATAAGCTGAGATTCTCGCCGGTTCCCGGATGTTCCATTCAGCACCCGCGTGCGGGTGCGGGCACACGCTGCTGCCTGCTAATTGCCGATGTTTCGCCCAATATCACGGCGTATGATAACGGTTAAAAGATTCCCGCACACCAGTCTAAATCCGCCAAATGGCTATTTCTGAAACCGAAAACAGGCAGATCGATGCCGAACCCGCCGTTATTGTCACCCGGGTCGATGATTTTGCAGCCACCCTGCCGGATCGCCCGGATATCCTGGCGGCGCGCCTGCAGGGTGAGCAGATTTGTTTAATCCTGGAGCCGCTGGCGCTGCCGCAGGCCCTGGTTGCGGCGGTACGGGTCTATCCACTGCGCAGAGAGGGCATGATTGGGCTGAAGGATCTGCAGAAGCTGAAAATCGAGGGTCTGCCGGAGCTCGTTCAGGGGCTGGTGCAACTGGGGAGCTTCACGCTCCCGCCCAACTGGCAGCCGGGTGAGGCACTTGCCGTTCAGCAGTCGGAGGCACTGCGCAAGATGCTGCTCGCGGTGGTGTCAGACGCGCGGCTGGTCCTGGTGCGCATTGCAGAACAACTGTACCGATTGCGCGTTGCAAAGTCCGCGGATGTGGCCGAACAGCGCTCGCTTGCCGTGGAAACACAGGAGATCTATGCGCCGCTGGCGAACCGGCTGGGCGTATGGCAGTTCAAATGGGAGCTGGAGGACCTGGCATTTCGCTACCTCGAGCCGAATACTTACAGGCACATTGCGAAAACACTGAAAGAAAAGCGCAATGAGCGCGAGTCGTTTATCGAGCAACTTAAAGATACGCTGGGAGCGGAACTTGCAAGGAACGACATCGTTGCCGATATCAGTGGCAGGCCCAAACACATTTTCAGCATCTGGAGAAAAATGCAGAAAAAGAACCGCGGCCTGGACCAAATCTTCGATGTTCGGGCGGTGCGGGTCCTCGTCAGCGATGTCAGCGACTGTTATGCAGCATTGGGTATTGTGCATAATCTCTGGCCGTATTTGCCGGGCGAGTTTGACGACTATATTGCGAATCCGAAAGACAACAATTACCAGTCGCTGCATACTGCCGTAATCGGGCCTGACAGACAGACGCTCGAGGTGCAGATCAGAACGCATGACATGCATCACCATGCAGAACTCGGCGTCGCCGCACACTGGCGCTACAAGGAAGGCGGCACGAGCACAGCATCGTTCGATCAGAAAATACACCTGTTGCGCAGTTTACTGGAACCGACCGGGCACGATGGCGATCTTCTCGAGCAGATTCGCGGCGACATATTCGAGGATCGCGTTTATGCGGTAAGCCCCAAAGGCGATGTCGTCGAGATGCCGGCCAACTCGACGCCGCTCGACTTCGCCTACCATGTGCACACACAGGTCGGACATCGCTGCCGCGGCGCCAAGGTCAACGGCCGTATCGTGCCCTTGACTTACAAAGTCCAAAATGGCGACAAGATTGAAATCATCACGGGCAAGAACCCACAACCGAGTCGCGACTGGCTGAGTCCGCAACTCGGTTACCTGGCCGCATCCCGGAGTCGCACCAAGGTTCGAAGCTGGTTTCGTCAACGGGACAAGGAGCAGAACAAACGCCAGGGTCGTGAAATGCTCGAGCGGGAACTTGGGCGCCTCAATGTTCGCGACCTTGCTACGCAAGAGCTAGCCAAACAGCTGAAGTTCGGCAACAACGACGCGTTGTACATCGCCCTGGGTGCCGGCGACATTACTGCGGCCTCGATCGCCTCAGCCGTGCAGAACCTGCGGCGGGAAGGACCGGCGGAGGTCATTCGCAAGCGGCGACAGTCACCGCAGAAGAAATCCGGCTCTGCTGGCATCGCGATCAGCGGCGTTGGGGATTTGCTATGCAATTTCGCACGCTGCTGCCGCCCGGTGCCGCCTGAGGACATTATTGGATATATCACCAAAGGCCGCGGCGTCAGTATTCATCGCCAGGACTGCGGCAATTACCTGAGCCTGCATGCCCGTCATCCGGAGCGAGTCATTGACGTTGACTGGGGAAATGCTGCCGACGCCATTTATCCCGCAGAGTTGCAACTGCATGCATTCGACCGCCAGGGCCTGCTGCGCGATGTCAGCAGCGTATTTGCCGACGAAAATGTCAGTGTCGACAGCATCCAGACACAGACCGACAAACAGTCGATGCAGGTGACGATGGATTTAGATGTCTCGGTCCCCGGTCTGCCGACCCTCAGCCGCGTCATCAACCGGCTCGAACAATTACCGAATGTAACCTCGGTCCGCCGCCGGAATTGAATCGCGCCGGGACGGCGCTCCTACGGGTGCCAACAGGACAATCGTAGCAGCGCTGTCGCGGGGCGCGATGCAAACTCAATCGCGGCAAGATGCCGCTCCTACGGGTGCCAATAGCGGGCATGTGGGAGCGACTTTGTGTGCAGGGACGCACTAATGTCGCGGAGGACAGGACGTCCGAGAGCGACGAGTCGCGATTCTTTTATTTGTTGGGGAAATTCAGTGCTCGGTTGTCGACCGCCAGGGCAGCTTCGTGAATTGCCTCGGCCAGGCTCGGATGCGCATGAATGGTGCGTTGAATGTCTTCAGTGCTGCCGGAGAACTCCATTGCGAGCACCGCTTCCGCAATCAATTCCCCCGCCATCGGGCCGATGATATGTACGCCGAGAATTTCGTCGTCGTCCACGGCCGAAACAATTTTTACCATGCCCGCGGTTTGCTCCATCGCCTTCGCACGCCCGCTGGCCGCAAATGGAAAGCTGCCGACTTTGTATTCGCGCCCGCTCGCCTGGACTTCTTCCTCGGTCTTGCCGACCCAGGCAATTTCCGGCGCCGTATAGATAACGGATGGGATAACGTCGTAATTGACTTCCGCAATCTCTCCCGCGATCAGGTCGGCCGCCATCACGCCCTCCTCCGAACCCTTGTGCGCAAGCATCGGCCCGCGCACGCAATCGCCGATGGCAAAGACTCCCTTAGCTTTGGTCCGGCATTCATCGTCGACTTCGATAAATCCACGCTCATCCAGCCGAATGCCCGAATCATCGGCGAGCAAGCCGTCCGTAAACGGCCGCCTTCCTACTGCAACGACGAGTTTGTCCACCTTTAGCGACTGCTTGCCGGACTGGTCTTCGTATTCGACGACTACCTTGTTCCCTGCAACCTTTGCGGAATTAACCTTGGCCCCCAGGAGAATATTCAGGCCCTGTTTTTTGAACTGGCGGCCGGCTTCTTTCGCCAGCTGGCGATCCACCATGAACAGGAAGTCATCCATGGCCTCGAGCACGGTAACCTCGGAACCCAGGCGGCTCCACACGCTGCCCAGTTCGAGCCCGATAACACCACCGCCGACAACGCCGAGCGTCGCTGGTGCCTGTTCAAATTCCAGTGCGACCAGGGAGTCGACGATCCGTTCTCCATCAAATGGCGCAATGCTGAGCTCAAGTGGCGTCGAGCCGCTGGCGAGGATGATGTAACGTGATTCAAGGACTTCGACATCTCCATCGACCGGGGTAAATTCCACTTTCTTGCCCGTTAGCAAGCGGCCATGGCCGACCAGCCCGCTGACCTTGTTGGCTGTAAACAATCCGGCAATACCGCCGGTCAGCTGGCGCACAATCCCGGCTTTTCGCTTTTGCATCTTTTGGATATCGACCGCAACACCGCTCACGTTGATACCGTGTTTGCTGAATTCATGTTGCGCCCTGTGAAAGAGTTCGGATGACTCGAGCAGGGCCTTAGACGGAATACATCCGGCATTCAGGCAGGTACCGCCGAACGCATTGCTGCCGTCCGTGTTTTGCCATTCATCGATGCACGCAACATTCATTCCATGCTGGCTGGCGCGGATCGCCGCTATGTAGCCCGCGGGACCAGCACCAATAACAACGACGTCGAAACTTCTTCCCATAACCCTGCCTTGTCTCCTGTCTAAATCTGAAGCAGGAGTCGACCATGACCCTCAATTGACTTTTTCATGCTTTAGCGTGACGGGATGCTTCCCATACCTTCTCGCAAGAGGCGATCTCAAAGATGACAAACATGAGTCAAAAAGCGACGCGGCTATTCCGGCGGTCTCGCTTGTCTCCACGTGACGGTCTGACAGAATATCACGGCGCGTGCCGCAACGGTTCATTTGAACACGGTGCATTTTGGACGCTGGTAAAAACGGAAAACTCAAGGGTGGTCAAGGTGCAATCAGCCATTTCGCGTCGTCAGCCGCCGCGAGTGCCGGAGTCATTATCGGCAGCAACGCTGCGCAAAGATGTGTTAATCCTGCTTTCATTGCCAACTCCTGAAAATCCTG